>Ga0155798_124_pt1 | contig 28823 bp, 34 predicted proteins | sample RifCSPlowO2_01_FD_107452 | JGI IMG/M metagenome (GOLD analysis project Ga0155798, IMG submission 107452) | Candidatus Kaiserbacteria bacterium RIFCSPLOWO2_01_FULL_52_36
GCCGTTGCTCTCGGAATAGAGGACCGGATCTATGGGTAATCCCGCGCGCGCAAATATACGCTCATAGCCGTAAAAAGTTGGAACGGGCAGGAGTGCGCTCTTACCTTCAGCCGCATACCGGCGCGCAAGAGATTCAATGAGAGCATCGCTCCCCGCCCCGAAAACCACCTGTTCGGCGCGGACACCTGCATATGCCGCCGTCCGTTCGCGTAACTCGGAGTAATCGGGGTACGTCGAGAATTCTGGTCCCGCGCACGAGCGGTAGGCCTCTACCAACTTGTCGTCGAGAAGCCAGTAGCTCTCGTTATGCTGAAGGGGAATGTGTTTTTTAGCAGACATCGAGGTTCAACTGCGGACGGACGCAAGTGCGAGGTATGCTCCCATGGTCCGGCAGAGGCGGACCGCCTCGCCGAAGGTCGTACCACGTCCTCTGAAGTGCATGGACATAACGCAAATATTATACCACGGTCGTTGGTAAATAATCCCTGCTTCATTCACTACCCAATTGCGGAGAGGGGGAGATTCGAACTCCCGATACCTTGCGGTATGCCGGTTTTCGAAACCGGTGCTTTCGACCACTCAGCCACCTCTCCTTCGGATGGCCAATGTGACCACCCACGTCGCGTTTGACGCGACGCAAAAATGACCTGACTCCGCACAAAGTAACACACTTTCGATTACTCAGAAACTGCGCTAAACTATTGGCAATTCCCAAGTTCGGAGGGCTTGCCCTGCGAAGCCTTGGCGAAGGCAGGGGTCTATCGTTTGTGATAGACACCTGTAGACGGCCCTATCGTCTAACGGTTAGGACACAAGCTTTTCAAGCTTGGAACCCGGGTTCGATTCCCGGTAGGGTCATTGCAAATAACCTTGTATGCGACGCGTTCTTGGACCACGATTTTTCGAGCGGCCAGCGCTCATCGTCGCGCGCGACCTGCTCGGGAAATTCCTCGTGCGCAGGGTTGGTGGGAAGACACGGGCGTATTTGATAATTGAGACCGAGAGCTATTTCGGCTGGCGCGACCAGGGCTCGCACGCACGCCGTGGGAAGACCGAGCGAAATGCGCCGATGTTCGCGAAGCCGGGAACTATCTACGTTTACTTCACCTATGGCATGCATTGGATGCTCAATCTCGTCTGCGACCGCGAGCATTTTCCAGCGGCGGTTCTCATCCGCGGCGTCGCAAGCGATAAGAAACATCTCGACGGTCCGGCAAAGCTTACGGCGGCGCTCAAGATAGATAAACGTCTCAATACAAAATTGCTCAGCAAGAAGGCGGGCTTGTGGGTGGAAGATAGGGGAGTGCGCGTGCGCGCGAAGGACGTCGCGCGCACGCCGCGTATCGGCATTCCGAACCGCGGCGTCTGGACGGAGAAACCATGGCGGTTCGTGCTGAAAGCCGATCGCCGGATTATCGATGTATAATCAAAAGTCGTGGGACTCTTACTTTCAATTCATTATCTCATCTGGCTCGTCTTGTCAGCCGCGTGCTTCGCGTCCGGCGAGTATTTCTCGAAGAAATTCGCACTTGAGCCGGGCACGGGCTACCTCGGACTTATCTTCCTGATGTACGGTCTCGGAGTTCTCGCATGGCTACCGGCGCTCATGCAGAGGAACCAACTCTCGATTGTAGGGACGATATGGTCAGTGTTGAGCCTCCTCGCCACAGTTTTGATCGGCGTCTTGATCTTCAGCGAGAGATTAAGCATCGTCGGTGTACTGGGAATCATCGCAGCGATAGTGGCTATTGTTTTACTCTCGATCAGCTAGGAGACATTCCGCAGATTAAACTGCGGAATGGCGGGGTTCACATGGTGGTGGCGGTGTATAATATGTGGTATATGAAAACTCCGAAATTCACGAACTTAGCAGTATTTGTGATCTTTTTCGGCATAGCGCTTATCGAGGCCTTGCAAAAACAGAATTGGCTGGAGGCGGCGCTTTTCCTGTCGCTTGGAATTATTTCTCTTTGGGCGGATATACGGAAGGATTGACATCGTCGGCAAAAGCGGCAAATTCGTCAGATATCTTTGACCGCCGCTTTTGTAATTCGCCGGGATTCGTGTACTCTTTTGCGGATGGAGCTGGAAAATCTCACGCAAGCCGAATATGAGGCGCATATTGCGAACAAGACTTTCCGGCTGGCTTTCGTAGGGATGTCCAACGTTGGGAAGAGCTACCGCTCGCAGGTTCTCCGGGACGAGTGCGGGTTCATGTGGTACCACGTCGACGAGGAAATACAGAAATCTCTCGGGTTTAAGGCAATGGATGAAATATCCCGCTGGATCGGATACCCGAACAGCCAGGGGTACGCGGAAAGAGAAAAAACCTATTTAGCATCCGAGGACAAGCATACGAAAGTAGATTTCCTTGATACCAACGGGAAAAATCTGGTATTCGACACGACCGGTAGCGTGATTTACCTTCAGAATCCCACTCTCGCCTGGCTGAAAGAAAACTGTCTAGTAGTCAATCTTGATATTGATGAACGGGCGATAGATACAATGACAAAGAAGTTCTTCGAGAAACCAAAACCGATCGCCTGGAGCGGTTTTTTTAAGCCGAACGAAGGAGAGACAGAAAAAGAAACTCTGGAACGCTGCTATCCAGAGTTATTGGCAGACCGGCTCAAGAAATACCGCGCCCTGTCGCATATCAATATCCCTGCGGAGAAGTTATATGACAGGAGCGGTAGCGAGACGCTAGATGTGATAAAAACGTATTTAAAAAAGTGATTTTCACGCCGCGGGGACCGACCATATGAAAATGATAAGCACGAGAGACGGGTCAAGAACGGCAAGGTCATATACCGACGTTCTACTTGCCGGCCTTGCGCCCGACGGCGGATTATATGTGCCTTCGGAGTATCCCAAATTCCCTCTTGAGGATTTGAAGAAACTCAAAGGATTGCCGTACCGGGATATCGCTTTTGCCGTCAAGAAAAAATTGGTCGATGGAGACATTCCTGATGAAGATCTGCGAAAACTGATAGACAAGGCGTATTCAGAAGCGGCTTTCGGCGCTGTTCCGTACGGGAACATCGTTCCCCTGATGAAAGTGGAAGATAATTTCTACGTGCAGCAGCTCTCGCTCGGCCCGACCGCCGCATTCAAAGATATGGCTCTGCAGCAGCTCGGCCAGGAGATGAACTACGAATTAAAGAAACGGAACGAGCACCTTACGATACTCGGAGCGACCTCTGGGGACACGGGCTCCGCCGCGGAGGCCGCTTTCAAGGGGCTTGATAACGTCGTTCTGTTCATGTTGAGCCCGGAGGAGGGCATGAGCCCGTTCCAAAAGGCGCAAATGGGGGCGCTCTCCGGCAGCAACATTTTCAACGTGAGCGTGCGCGGACGCTTTGACGATTGCCAAGACTTGGTTAAGGAATTGAAACAAGAAGAAGAATTCTCGAAACTCGGTGCAGTGAATTCAATAAACTGGGGCAGGATTTCTTCCCAGGTCCCGTACTTCTTTTCCGGATATCTGCAGGCGGCCGCGCACGTCGGGGACGAAGTTGATTTTGTCGTGCCGACCGGCAACTTCGGCAATATTTTGTCAGGATATATCGCAAAACGCATGGGCGTGCCGATACGGCGGCTTATCGTCGCTACGAACGAGAATGACGTGATGGACAAGTTATTTAAGACAGGCGTATACGAATTGACGCCGACGCACGTCACATCGAGCCCGTCCATGGATATATCGAAAGCGTCGAATTACGAAAGATTGGCCTTCGACTTGTTCGATGGCGATGCCGGAAAGGTCAAAAAATATATGGATGAGTTCGAAAAGAATAAGAAAGTGGATTTACGAGACTACGGTATCGGCCTGGAGAGACTGAAAGAGCTGGGATTCATGAGCGGGAACGGGGCGCATGCAAAAAGACTGCGGGCGATACAAGAGGTGAACAAGAAAGGCGGTTTTGTCATTGATCCTCACACTGCAGACGCGGTTGCTGTCGGCTGGCAGTACAAAGATAAGAGTGAGGACGTTCCGATGGTATGTATGGGAACGGCGCTGCCGGTAAAATTTGAGGACACGACAAAAGAAGCGCTAGGGTATATCCCGGAGAGACCGAAAAGATTCCTCGATTTAGAGGGCTCGCTTAAAGATGGGGCTTTTTACACCATTGATGCGGACGCGGAGCAACTGAAAGAATATATTCGTGGGAACATGCGAATAGCTTGATGTCCAGAAAAACATATCACCACCCCTAGCGCATTGCTCCTCGCCAACATTTGCAATATAGGTATAATGGCAGGCATTGTTATGGACCGAAACCTCGCGCTCGAATTTGTCAGAGTCACCGAGGCGGCGGCCATCGCGGCATCGGATTGGATAGGACGCGGCGACGCTCATGCGGCTGATGGCGCGGCAGTGGACGCGATGCGGAGCCGTTTTAATGACATTGATTTTTCCGGCGTCATCGTGATCGGCGAGGGAAGCAAGGATGAAGCTCCGGAGTTGTACACGGGAGAAAAAGTCGGTAAGGGAGGCAAACCGCGTCTTGATCTTGCGGTAGACCCCTTGGAGTGCACCGACAGCGTCGCATACGGCCGCTACAATGCTATATGTGTCGCCGCAAGCGGGCCGCGCGGCTCGCTTTTTTCCGGACCCGATACGTACATGGAGAAAATCGCGGTCGGTCCGCGCGCCCGCAAGGCGATAAACCTCGACGCATCGGTCGCCGTGAATTTGCGGAATATCGCCAAGGCGCTCGGCAAGAAAATCGCGGACATCACAGTCGTCGTACTTGACCGCGACCGTCATGTGGATTTGATAGCGCAGATACGTCGAGCGGGCGCGCGCGTGAGACTGATAACAGACGGAGATGTGGCGGGCGCACTCGCAACATGCACGCCGCGCTCCGGGATAGACGTACTCATGGGTATCGGTGGTTCGACGGAGGCGGTTCTTGCCGCAGTCGCGATAAAGATCTTGGGAGGCGAAATACTCTGCCGCTTCAAACCGAAGGATGACCATCATGCAAAACTTGTTAAAAAGCACGGTCTGACGACGAAAAGGACCTACTCATCTGAAGACCTGGCGAAAGGCAAAGATCTGACGTTTACTGCAACCGGCGTTATCGACGGCCCTCTGCTTACAGGCGTACGCGACGTGGACGGCGTAACTATTACGCACTCACTTGTCATTCGCGGGCAGACGGAGACGATGCGCTACATCACGACGCACCACACCCATTGATTTTTTAGACAGGATTATAAGCTTATTAATTTTGGATATGGCAATTGCGGACCATTTAGAGGAATTGAAGAAAACAGCAAAGCAGATGGTAGTCCCCGGCAAAGGCATACTTGCCGCGGATGAAAGTTCCGGCACTATAGAAAAGAAATTCGCCAAAATCGGCGTCGCCTCTACGGAAGATAATCGCCGTTCGTACCGCGGTCTTTTTTTCACGACGCCCGGATTCGAAGAATTCATTTCCGGAGTCATCCTCTTCGACGAAACTCTGCGCCAAAGTGCCGCGGACGGCCGCACATTCGTTTCAATACTTCAGGGAGTCGGCGTTTTGCCGGGGATAAAGGTGGACCAGGGAACCAAGGAGATGGACGGTTCGCCGAATGAGAAAGTCACAAAAGGGCTCGAAGGTCTCCCCGAGAGATTGAAAGAGTATGTGGAACTGGGTGCCAAATTCGCCAAGTGGCGCGCTGTCATCACGATAGGCGACGTGCTCCCCACGGATGCGAACATCCGGCAGAACGCGAAGGACTTGGCAGCGTACGCCGCCCTTTGCCAGGAAGCCGGACTTGTCCCGATAGTTGAGCCTGAAGTTTTGATGGACGGCGGACATGGGATAGAAGCATGCGCTGATGCGAGTGAGCGGACACTGCGCGCCGTGTTCGAGGAGTTGAAGAAGGCGGGTGTCGCTCCGGAAGGGATGATACTCAAGACCAACATGGTCATTCCCGGGAAAGAGAGCGGCACGAAAGCGGCTCCGGAGACGATCGCGGAGCTGACGACGACGCTCTTTGAACGGGTCCTGCCGGATGAACTTCCCGGGCAGGCGTTCCTCTCGGGCGGACAGAGCGAAGTCGAGGCGACCGAGAATCTTAACGCGATGAACAAGAAAGGCCAGTTCCCGTGGAAACTTTCATTCTCATACGGCCGTGCGCTTCAGGATTCGGCGTTGAAGACCTGGGGCGGGAAGCCGGAAAATATCCCCGCCGCGCAAAAAGCGTTCTATCATCGGGCGAAGATGAACAGCTTGGCGACTCTTGGGAAATACACGAGCGAAATAGAGAAGGCGTAGCTCCACGTGCAGTATATGACCTCTGGTTACCATGTGGTCTTGGGCGCGATTGCCGCGCTCCTCGGCATTGTCGGGTACTGGCTCTATTTCCGGAGTATTTTCCGCGGAGAGACGAAGCCGCACCTCTTCACGTGGTTCACATACTTTCTCATCGACATAATCGTATTTGCCGCCCAAGTGGTAAAAGGCGGCGGCCCCGGCACGTGGGTAACGTTGACCGGTGTAGTGGGGACTCTCGGAGTTTCCCTGCTCGCGCTCCGTTTCGGAGAGAAGCACATCACTAAGGGCGACTGGGCGAGTTTTATCGCGGCGTTCTTCGCAATCGTTTTGTGGAGAGCAACAAACGACCCTCTCATCGCCGTCGTCATTGCGACAGTCATAAACTTCCTTGCCGTACTCCCGACGATTCGCAAGTCGTATTTGAATCCATATCAAGAATCTGTGAGTATATGGGCATTGGACATAGTCAGATTCGCATTAGGGATAGTTGCTCTCGCATCTTTGAACATGGCGACCATTCTTTTCCCGTTAGGCATCATAACGGCGAATCTAGTACTGCTCGGCACAATTTTGATCAGACGACGAATCTTGACACCCCCGCCTCATTTGATAGGGTAATTGCATTATGCATAGGAATGCTCGTATGCCAGTGGCTATGATGGCCATGATGACCCTTGGCGGAGGCGCGTTTCGTATTGCATAAGTACAATCCGAAAACAAAAGCCCCCGCCCTAAGCGGGGGTTTTTCAGTTCTTTCTGGTCTTTGACAGCGGTGGGGAACATCAATCTGACGAGGAAGTCTTCCTCGTCAGACACCATGTTCCTCATCGACAACAAAGGAGAAAATTCCATGAACAACACGATTCCCCCTTCGCCACGGTACACCGCGCTGAGAGGCGTGCTACTTAAGGCGGGATATCACCGGGGAGGCCCGGCCGCGTGTGTTTTTTCGAACGAGACGGGCGGCTTCACCGTTCGGCTCATTCGGGCAAGCGCCACAGCCGGAGGCGAGCCGTGGCCGCTCGAGATTCTCGAAACGGCCTCGCCTGTTCCAGTCGGGATTCTGGCCGAGACGATCGCGGGGATGTCGGCTCGTTGCGGTTGCATCGAGCCGCCTATGTTCCTCAACACGCGGATCACAGCGGCGCAGTTCAAGTGGACGCTGGTAGACGCCGCGCTTGAACCGCCCCGTGTCTTGGGGCAGATCGTAGAAGTCGTGTACGACGCGATCTGATCCAGATTCGTCGTTCTTTTCAGGAGGTCCTATGCCTAACTACTATCTGAGTAACGCAGATATGTTGGGCATAGCGATGTGCCTGACGAATCTGGATAACGCCGGAAAAGCGGTATGCGCGGCCTTGAACGAGGACGGGACGTATAACCTCGTTCTCATTGAGGTACGAAAAGCCGCTCCCGACGTGAGATGGGCCGCCAGAGAAACGAATCTCTCCGCGACACAGCACCTCGTACACGGGAAATCTGTGTCGCAGAGCGAGGCGATCGCCAGCATCACCCGGCTCGTCGCTTCGCGGCGGAGTTGGATCGGCGCTCCAGTGCCCGTCTTCCTGCTCCGGAACATCGCAGCAGGAGTCCGCGAATTGTCCTTGGTAGATGCACGACTTATGCCAAGGAAGATACGCGAACTGGAAGTAAAAATATCTTATCCCAGTTGACGTTCCTTCAGCAAAAAGGAGATTACCGTGGCGAATGTTCGTTCAACCAACGCAGCGCTTGCAATCGCGTTGCGGCAGGTACCTGGGTGCGAGAATGGAGGAGATTGTATTTGTGTCTCTCCTTCTACGCGCTCGGGGATACTCAACCTGCACCGGGTTCGTTGCAATTCCGGCACAGATCATCAAGTCGTCAGGATGAATTCCGAGTTAATTCCCCAGGCATTTGCACCGGAATTCATCGAGCGCATTGCAGGGGAAAATTCCTGCCCGGTCTTCCTCTACAAAAAGTCAGGGAGCGGAATACTCCGCCGCATGTTGCAACTTGTCACGGCGGATCTCACTCCGGCACTCGTTGACGGGAAGCGGATTGAAGTCAGGTTCAATCCGACATGACCCCATCCTGTCCTTTCTTCTTCTTACAAACCGGCTGACCCCCTTGGGTCCGCCGGTTTTGTTTTTGGCAAGTTCTGGTATCATGTGCTTTTAATGGTCGCCCGTAATTTCCGGGAACTGCTCGAAAGCCGGTGGAAGCTCGGCAATTTTTTATGCGTGGGGTTGGACAGCGAATTGGAGAGAATCCCGGAGTCTGCGCGCAAGGCGACTGTCCGCGAAACGATCCTTTCTTTCAATAAAGAGATCATAGATGCCACAAAAGACCTTGTATGCGCGTTCAAACCGAACCCTGCATTCTATGAGGCACTGGGGGGTGAAGGGTGGGCGGCTCTGCGGGAAACCATTGACTACATTCGTGAGGTCGCGCCCGATGTGCCGATTATCCTTGATGCGAAGCGCGGAGATATCGGGAACACGAACGCCGCGTATGCCGAATCCGCTTTTGATTTTTTGGGCGTCGACGCTATAACGGTCCAGCCGTATCTGGGAAGCGAACCGCTTGAGCCGTTCTTCCGTCGAGCCGAAAAGGGGATAATCGTTCTGTGCCACACATCGAATCCTGGCGCAGGAGAGATACAGGGAATTCTTGTCGAGGGCGTTCCTTTGTACAAAGTGATCGCGCAACTCGCGGCCAGCAAATGGAACGAGAACGGGAACTGTTGTGTAATGGTCGGCGCCACGTATCCGGAGGAGTTGCAGGATGTGCGGGAAATCGTCGGTGATATGCCGATATTGACCGCGGGCATCGGCGCGCAGAACGGTGACCTCGAAAAGACCATGAAAGCAGGTTTGGACAAGAATAAAAAAGGTCTCATAGTCAACGCCTCGCGTTCAGTCATTTTTGCCTCAAATGGAAAGGATTTTGCGGAAGCAGCGCGAAAGAAAGCGACAGCACTTGATAGCGAAATGAGGAAAGTGTTATAGAATGTTCGGAACGTATGAATGAAGCGGAGGTGTTGGAGGTATTGCAAAAAGTCGGGGCGTTCCGCGCCGGACACTTTGTATTCGTATCCGGTCTTCATGCTGACACGTACGTGAACAAGAATGCGATGTATCCGTATACCCGCGAGATGTCGAAACTCTGCCGAGGGATTGCGGAGATGTTCGCAGACCAGAATGTCGAGGCGGTCGTCGGCCCGGCTACGGGAGGAATAATTCTTTCGCAATGGGTCGCATATCATCTCTCGGAAATGAGCGGGCGAGAGGTGTACGGCGTATACGCGGATAAAGATGAAGGAGGGTTCGTGATGAAACGCGGGTATGATGAGGTCATCAAGGGAAAGAGAACGCTTGTCGTTGAAGACCTTACTACGACCGGCGGCTCGATAAAAAAAGTCGTGGAGGCGGCCCGCGCGATCGGAGCGGATGTGATAGGAGCGGTCGCTATTTGCAATCGCGGAGGCGTTACGAGGGAGGCCATTGGCAATCCGCCGATCTTCAAGTCGCTTTTGAATGTGGACCTTGAGCAATGGCCTGCAAAAAGTTGCGACCTATGCAGGCGGGGGATTCCTGTTAACACAGATGTCGGGCATGGGCGCGAGTTTTTGGCAAAAAAGCGGAAATAAGACCTTCTCATTCTTTCTTTCCACCCTTTTTCTTCCGTGGCCTATTTTTAACGGTCGTAGAAGATAGGTCAGAGTGGGAAAGCCCGGTTTTCCTGACAGCAGATAATTGCTCATGCCGTCGATATGATACAGTGAGGCGATATCAGTCAGTCTTTATATTCATATGCAAAAAGCTACATTGTGGATCCTCGGGCTCGTTATCATTATCGGCGGGTGGTACCTGTGGACGCAGAGGGGCACCTCGGCGCCTTCAGAAAATACTGATGTTTTTGCGCAGGAGACAGCAGATGCAGATATTGGAGTTCAAGCCGGCAATGCATCTCCGGCGGTTCCAAGCGCAAGCTCAAATGCGAATGTTCCGGCAACAGTCATCACATTTACCGATGCCGGATTCAATCCCTCGTCGATAACTATTAAGAAAGGACAAACTGTGCGTTGGATGAACAATTCGGGCTCAAAAGTATGGCCGGCTTCGGCAGTTCATCCTCAGCACAGCGCCTATCCGCAGAAATCCGCTTCTGATTGTCTGGGCAGCTCCTTCGATGCCTGCCGCGCACTTTCTCAAGGCGAATCCTGGGATTTCACATTCACCTACGTAGGCAATTGGAAGTTCCACGACCACCTGCACTCCTCAAATACAGGCGTAGTAAATGTTACGGAATAGAGAGACGTTCAAAAACCTTGCGATTTTTAACAGGAATCACTCAAACCGTTAAAAACTGCAAGGTCTCTTCTCCTGAGTTGTTTTAAGAAATTCGCCTTTATAGGGTCATTGAGCAGTTCTCAACGTCATATATATATCCTCAAGCGCCTTTACGGCGTCTCCGGCGGCGATGTTGTTCTGATGGTATAAACCGTCTGTACAATCTCCGGCGGCCCAGATACGCGGGTGCGATGTGCGACCCGTGCGTGGATCGACTTTGAGCTGCTTTATCTGATTCATTTCCAGAACATCACCGAGCCATTCAGTGTTGGGAAGGAGTCCGATCTCGACGAATACCCCGGCAACCGGAATAACTTCCTCCTTGCCAGTTTTTGAATCCTTCCAGCGGACGCCTTCGACGAATTGGTTTCCTAGGATGGCGGTCGGCTCCGCGTTCTTGATGACGCGCGTATTCGGGTGCGCGAGGACGGCGCGCACTGTTATCTCGTCAGCGCGGAATGTCTCGGTTCGGTTAAAGATCGTTACGGTCTTGCAATACGCGAGAAGCTGAGCGGCCGTCTCGAAGGCGGCGTTGCCGCCGCCTATCACTGCGACATCCTTGTCCGCGAAAAGCGGCCCGTCGCACGACGCGCAATAGGTGAGCCCTTTTTGGTCGTATTCGGCGGCTCCGGGGATCTCCAACTTGCGGCGCCGCGCACCAGCAGCGATAAGGACAGCTTTTGCTTCATAGCGCGACCCGTTTGCGAGCACGACTTCGATCAGGGTCTCTTGTGGTGCAAGCGAAGTTGCGCGAGCGGGGGAGACTATAGAGAGAGACTCGCCGGCGTAGGACTCCACGTGTTTACGCAGATTCGCCGCGAGCTCCGTTCCAGATATAACCGGAGTACCTATCCAATTCTGTATCTCGGTCGAAACCGTGCTCTGCCCGCCCCATTCTTCAGTTATGAATACGGTCTTCAAGCGTTTGCGCGCGGCATAGACGGCCGCGGCGGCCCCTGCAGGGCCGCCGCCGATTATCGCGAGGTCGTAGAACATAAGCGTGTGTCCGATACTTATTTACTGCGGCGAAGGAACGACGGCAGCCCCCCCCAACTATCGTCTTCGGTCATTCCGGCAGGTACGGTGTTTGCGACCTTGGAAAGCTTCGCGCTGTCTTTCACTTTCTCTTTCTCCGTTTTTGAGTGGATATGGCTATCAGCAGGTTTCTTCTCTTCTTCTGATCCGACATCATCTATAGCGGCAGTACGCGACACGGGAGGAACGTCCTGATCTTTTTTCGCCGCCAGGCGCGAGGAAGCGGCGAAGAGGGACGAGCGCGCGCCGCCCTCAGGGAATCCCGTGGCGATTACTGTGACGCGGACCTCGCCCTTTTTCAGGGAATCGTCGGTAACGGCGCCGAAGATTACCTTGGCGTCGGGGTCGATGGCTTCAGTGATGACATTTGCGGCGTCCTGGACCTCAAGCATGCCGAGGTCGTCGCCGCCGGCGATAGAGAATAGAACACCTTTTGCGCCATGGATGGAAACTTCCAGGAGCGGAGAATTTATGGCAGCGCGGGCGGCAACTTCGGCTCGCTTCTCGCCTATACCCGTGCCGATACCCATGAGGGCGCTTCCAGCGTTCTGCATTATCGTGCGAACGTCCGCAAAGTCTACGTTGATTATTCCAGTGGTAGTTATGAGGTCGGAAATGCCCTCCACCGCCTGCTTCAGTATGTCGTCGCACATCGCGAAAGCGCTCTTTATGCCCGTTTCGCGGCTCACTATAGCCAAAAGCTTGTCGTTCGGAATGATGATGAGAGCATCGACTGCTTTTCGAAGTTCCGCCATTCCTTGTTCGGCAAGCCGCATTCTCTGTGCACCCTCAAAGCCAAAGGGGCGAGTTACGACGCCCACGGTGAGTGCTCCGAGTTCGCGCGCGATCTTTGCGACCACAGGCGCAGCGCCGGTTCCCGTGCCGCCGCCCATGCCGCAGGTGATGAACACCATGTCTGAACCCTTAACCGCATCCTGGATCTCTTCCCGCGTTTCTTCTCCCGCCTGTTTACCGATCTCAGAATTCATTCCCGTACCAAGACCTCTGGTCAGTGCTTTTCCGATGTGGATCTTCTTTTTCGCTTTTGATTTATGCAGATCCTGTGCATCGGTATTGACGGCGATGAAATCAACACCCTGAACATGAGAGGAGACCATGTGATTGACGGCGTTTCCACCGGAGCCTCCTACTCCTATCACCCGGATCCGCGCAAAAGACTCCACATCCGGCTTCACCTGCTTGGTCATAATAGTGCGGCCATCATAACACGATGTTCTGATGTGCAAATATGGACAACGTGGGTTTCATAGGTCGCAATGCGGAACCATGCCTTTTTAGGGCAAGAGAGAGCGCAATGCTTGTTTTATCGATTCCCCTGCGTGCTCGATTATCTCACGCAATGAATGCCCGCCGACGTCGGCGTCATCTTCGTAGGCAAGGCGGCAGAGACCATATGCGACGGCCCAAGTGGCATCGGCGCCTCCGGTGCGCGACAAGTTGCCCAGCAATCCTATCTGCGAGGGAAGTTTCAGGACGATGCGCGCGATATCTGCAGCGCTCGCAATACCGGAGCCGCCGCCGGTGATAATGATCCCGGCAGGAAGAAGCCGGTTCCGTCCTATGGATTTGAGGTGAGCGTCCACAATGGTGAACATATCCTTGAGTCGCGATGTAATTATCGCATTCATTTTTTTCGGCGGGATATCGCTGCCCGTGACAGCTCCACGCTTCATCTGTTCGGCTTCTATCGGCGGGATCTGGAACGAGAGCGCAATGGAGTTCGTTATGTCGGATGAGCCAATAGGGAAAACTTTTACCGAGATTGGAACATCGTTATCGAAGACAGCGACAGAAAGAGTCTCCGCTCCTATATTGGACAACACAACTCCTGCTGTTTTTTGAGCGGTTGTCAGAGTTACAAGACTCGCGGCGAGAGGGGATACCATAATGCCTTCGACTTCGACCCCCGCAGCTTCTACCGCCTCCACGAGATCGTCGTGGTGCTTCGTGAGCATCGTGATTATAAGAGTATCTACCGCGAGTTTCGTCCCTTGGAGTCCGACAGGCTTTCCGAAAACCTTCGTTCCATCGACACGGAATTCAAGCGGTATTGTGTGTATAATGCTCCTATTACTGAGTTTTGGTGATGCTTTTTTCTCGCTCTCTCGCTCAGCGCGCTCGATATCACGGAGTGTAACGATACCGCCGGAAGGAGTGAGAGTCACTTCGCCTGAAGAGCGTATTTCATCCAGGCCCACACCTCCTAAGGCGACACGCGCGCTTTTGATCATCACTTTTGCAGATGTGGCGGCGCGCGCAAGCGCCTCTTTCACGCTCTTGGTCGCTTCATTCGCGTCAATTATATAACCATGTCGCATTCCTCTAGAGGCGGCGCTGCCCGTTCCGATTATCTGCATCGGCAGCTCGGGGCTTTCCGGCGGTGCAGCGACGACCACCTTTACGTGGTAGGTGCCGATATCGATACCCGTGTAGAACTTGCGCATTGTTCTCTTATTGTAGCGCGTGTTCGAGCTATAGAAGCGGTAGTGGAGGGGGATAAAGTGGCCGTATTCCGTTTATTTTCTATACCCGAATTGTCTGAGGACTCTGATTTCTTCGCTGTCCATTTTGTCGCTATGTTTGTGTCCTTTTAGATGCAGACATCCGTGGATGAACAGATGCGCGACCCGCTCGCTCGCAGCGATTTTTAACGCGACAGATTCGCGTGCTGCTTTTCGTACGTTCAAGAATATCTCACCTTCGGATCTGCCCAAACTGAACGAGAGCACATTCGGTGTGTACTCTTTTTTTCTATATGTGCGATTGATGCGTCGCGCGAGAGTGTCGGCGCAAAGCACGAGCGACAAGGCATATCCTCGCCCCAAGATTTCTCGAGCGATTTTTTCAAATGGAACACGCGGATAAGACCCGCGTATGGTGCGGGCGATCTCAATTAGGGGTTGCTGTTTCATTCGTCCGTCTAGCGCGCAGCGGGAGATGACTCGTTGCTGCGTGAGTTACTTTCCGCTACGCGCGGCATTGTTCCGCGACGTGCAGGAACCTCCGATATTTTGCCCTCTTTGACCTGCTGGTTGTATTCTTGACGGCGTTTAATTAGCTTGAGCGCGCGCTTTTTCTTGACGATTTTTGATGCGCCACGCGCGAAGTAGCGGTTTGCACGCGCCGTCCGGATAAGGCCGGTTCCTTGCACGCGCCGACTGAATTTCCTTATAGTCGAAAGGGCGCTCTCGTTGCCGCTTTTTGTGACTTCCGCATTTATCATGCGCGGGATTGTAGCACGCTAATATTATCAGGGCAAGACGGACTCGCTTAAGGCAGAGAAGGAACTAGGCGCCGACAGCCATTCGATGTCTCCTCAAATACTGTATGAGATCGGGCAGAGGAACGGCGTCTTGAGAATTAGTCGCGACCTCGCGCACGAGTATAGTACCCTCCATTGCCTCTTTGTGCCCCATTATGAGTATGTGTGGGACAGAAAAACTGCGAGCCGAGGCCATTTGTTCGCCAATGCGCTCCAAACAGAGAGATTGATGTACCGGAATTTCTGCGGCACGCAACATCTCCAGGACGCGGAGCGCCCGGCGCCGGGCTTCAGGCCCGAGGTGTGCGAAGTAGATCGATGGCGCCGGGCGCACCTCCGGCCTTGCCCGGGTTCGCCCGCGCACTTCGCAAGTGATGGATATCATAGCCGCTGGCGCATCCGCGAATCGCGCGGCCAATGGGTCATATCTGCCTCCTGAAGCGAGTGATATGCGCACTCCCGTTTCTTCGTCCGGTGCCGATATCTCATAGAGAGAGTGCGCCCAACAGTCGCGGCTTCCTAATACATGTGGATTCAATTCGTATGGCAAACCGAAGACTTCCAGGTATTCCAATAAGTCCCAAAATTTGCGCCTCTCCTCTTCGGTAAGATATTCCATTGATTGCGGCGCGCGTGATGTTGCCGGATGCCCTCGTTCTATGAGCTGGACTAATGCGCCGAGCGGGTCAAGAGCGACGCGAGGGCGCAGTGTGGGGGATATGCTCTCGATATGTTTTCGCAGATAAAGCCCCACATCGCGTACGTAACGGTTGGATGAATCAGGGGATCCGATATTGTTTATAGACAGGATCCTTTGCGCTATTCCGGCCTCCGCCGCTATTGCGTCTGCCACGACGATGAGAAGCGCCTCCGCTATCGCCCCTCCGGTTCCGATGACGTGCAATTCAAGAGCCGCCGACGGAACACTCGAGCGTTCCCGCGGGGACCCGATAGAAAGCCGCCAGAGCAGACGCGATTCGGTTCCGCGGGCGCGCGAAAGACAGCGTTTTGCCACGGATACAAGTCCACGTTCGTCCCGTCGCGCGAAAGACATATCAGCTTCGCACTCCGCGGCGGACGGTATGCGACGCTTTTCCACGCCAGGTACGACGGCGCCTGAAGGATGAGAAGCGCTTGCCGCTTTATCGAGCGGCGCGAACCCGTAATATTCCGCGATGCGAATTGCAGAGCCCAGGAAGCTGGCAGTGTTCTGGTGGCGAGTGTCCTTGAGCCGTATCATAAGAATCAGTTTTGGGTTTTTATTTTTGGTTTCTAGAAAATCAGCACGCCTTGGACTTTTGCTTGCTTGAATTGTTAACTGATAACCATGGACTATTTATTGATATCTAAACTCACCCGGAAGTACTCCGATCTTGTTGAACGGGAAAAGCCGCAGGTCAACACGGCCGGCGATGTCCTTGAACGGGAGCTTGCCCCAGAAGCGCGAATCCAGGGAAACACGACGATTGTCGCCGAGCACGAAATATTCATCGGGGCCCAGCTGGATCTCGACCTGTTCGCCGGATGATGCATTCTTAGGATCTATGTACGGTTCGTCGAGCACTAGTCCTTGAGGGTATTCCACGCTTATTATTCTGACTTCTGAACCCGTAATCCGTACAGTCTCGCCCGGAAGTCCTATAACACGCTTAATAAGCGAACGGCCAGTGTCTTGAGGGAGCCCGAAAACCACAACGTCGCCGCGCTCCGGAGGATGTATGTCATAAACGAGCTTGTCGACGATCAAATAATGCCAGCCGTAGAAAGTCGGCTCCATAGATGGGCCGTCAACTATGTAGGGAGCCGCTATGAAGAAGCGAATGAAAAGCGCGATCCCGACCGCGAGCACCGTATACCCAAGCAACGAACGCGGAGATGTCGTTTGCGAACGAGTAGCGCCCGCAACAGCCTCTTTCTGCAAACCCTCATCGCCAGAAGCCTCGCTAACGGGGTTCATGTGCGTGCAGTCTACTCCTGCCGTGCCGTTGACACCAAGCGCTTGCAATGTTCCATCGCAAGCGAATGCAAAAATCAAAATGCAAAAATCAAAATAGAATGAAAAAAGCAAAATTGAAAATTATTTTCAACTTATGCACCCCATTTTAGCTTTTGGCTTTTGATTTTTGGTATATGATTCGCCGATGGCATGGGTAATTGTCGGTCTGGGAAATCCTGGAGAGGAATATTCAGGCACGCGTCACAATACCGGACGCATGGCCGTGGAGAATTTCGCCAAATATGAAAGGTTGAGCGAATGGCGCGAGGATAAAAAAGCCGAATCGCTCGTTTCGCGCGGATTGGTGGAACGGACGCTTGTCGCTCTTGTGCTGCCGAACACGTTCATGAATAAATCCGGCAAGGCTGTTTCAAAATTCGTTAAAAACGTGAAATCGGCAGAGCGAATGATCGTCGTGCACGACGATCTGGACCTCCCGCTGGGCTCGATGAAAATATCATTCGACCGCGGTAGCGGAGGACACAAAGGCGTCGACAGCATCATGCGCGCGCTGAAGACCAAAAAGTTCGTGCGCATCCGCGTCGGCGTCTCTCACTCGACTGCTTCCGGCGCCATTCGCAAGCCTGTCGGAGAAAAAGTCATCGTTAATTTCATTCTCATGAAATTCAAAGCGCATGAAGCTGAGGAATTGAGAAGGGTCTTCAAGCGCGTGACCATGGCGCTCGAAAAAATCGTGACGGAAGGTCTTGCGAGCGCGATGAATGAGTTTAATTAGACGCTCGAAGCCCTGGCAGTTTTTAACGGAGGAATCACTCAAACCGTTAGAAACCGTCAGGCCTTCTCGCTGAATCTGTAGGAATGCGCGAGACACGGCAAAAGTGCTATATCTGGCGAGCGCTCTTTATATCGCCGGCTTCAAAGTCATCCTTCGCTCACCGGGCCCACCCCGTCAGAAGTAAACTTCTGACGGGGTGAGAAAACGCACAGGTTAAGCAGCGGGCTTTAGCGTCATTCTGCGTTCTGCGGGTTCAAAAAATGTAATTATAAATGGATACACTTTCCCAAGTTCCAATTTAGTGCGCAGGTCGTCCTCGCTTGTGAATTCAGAAATGTGAACAAGGCCTGCCACGCCCTCCTCTATAGAGGCGAGTGCGCCGTGCTTGTTGTACTTTATGACCACTGCGTCCACTTTCTGGTCCTTCTTGTATTTCGCGGCGGCCATCTTCCACGGATCGTCAGTAAGCGCTTTGATGGAGAGCGAAACCTTGTCGTCTTTCACCTCGATAACTTTCACTTGTATCTGCTCGCCCACTTTATAACGCGCCTTGGGGTTCTCAACCAACGCCCAATCCATTTCTGAAATGTGCACAAGGCCCTCTAAACCTTCTTCGAGCTTCACGAACACTCCGAATTCCGTAGCACCGGTGACGGTTCCCATAAGCACATCGCCCGCATGATATTTCTCTACAAGCGACGAACGCTCGGATGTGGAGGCACCTTTCTCGCTGAAAATAAGTTTCTGCTCTTTCGGATTCGCCGTGATTATCATTACTTCAAGCTTGCTTCCGACCATTTTCTTGAGCTCGGCAAAGATCTTTTCTTTGTCGCCGTCGGGTACGCGCGGATAATGTGCGGGGGAAAGCTGTGAAGCCGGAAGGAAACCCTGAATGCCGTTCCAGCTTATGATGAGCCCTCCCTTATTTGCATCCGTGATAGGCAGTTCAAAGGAGGATTTTTTCTGCATGGCGGTTTCCGCCTCGTTCCAAATAAGCGCTTGGCGCGCTTCTCGCAAGCTTAGTTCTATGTACCCCTCCGCGTTCTCCGTACCGACGACTTTCGCGGTAATGGTATCGCCGAGATTGACGTTCTTCAGAGTCTCGCGCGCGGAGAGATATTCGCGGCCGTAAATAATGCCTGTCCCGAACGGATGAAGGTCGACGAAAACACGGGCGCGGCCGACGGCGATAACAGGACCCTCTACTACGTCGTCGTTTGCGGGAGCTTTTGCGGTCGCGCGTAGAAACTCCGACATCGGGCCCTCCTTCGCCAGAGGCTCTGCCTCAGTTGGATTTTTGTCCAGATCTTTATCGATCGCACCCGTCTCAACTTCTTCTGCTGTTTTAGAGCTTGTATCTGCAATCATGAATATGTTGCGCCCGGTGCTTCCTGCTCCTCCCGTTTCAGACAATAGGCAGGGAAGTGTGAACCGCTCGCGTTACTAATTAATAATCGGGCATACGCCCTCATATCACCTGCGCTCGCTCGGAAATGAAAGCAAGCTTTCATTTCACTCACCTCGCTTGATGATAATACGCCTTGCGGCGTTCGCACAATATATACGATACTCACGCAAAACGCAATCCGTTCTGATATAATGGTCGTATGATCCTCACGTACCACGGCGTAACATGCATTCGAGCGAGCGCGGGAGACACTACGATCGTGTTCGGTCCCGTGTCCAAGAACTCCAAGAATTTCAAGCCGACGAATTTCGGCGCAGACGTAGCTTTCATATCTCTCAATCACGCGGACATGAACGGCATCGATGAAGCGGGCCGCGGTGATAAACAGCCTTTTGGGATACTAGGGCCGGGGGAGTATGAAGTTAAATCGATCACCGCTACCGGTTTTCCATCCACATCTTCCTACGGCGGAGGCGGAATGATAAATACTATCTACTCGGTGTACCTTGATGGCCTGCATATTCTGTACCTGGGCGCACAGGGCGACACTGCGCTTCCCGCTGAAGTCCTTGAGATGGATTCGCCGGATGTGCTCATCGTTCCTGTCGGAGGCTCTGGCGCCTTGTCGCCAGCCGACGCGCAGAAGCTTTCCGTGAAGCTTGAAGCAAAAATAGTCATTCCTATTTTGTGGAATGAGAAGACACTCAAGCAATTTTTGAAAGAGGCGGGCGCCGAGGATACAAAGCCCGCGGACAAACTCACCCTGAAACCGCGCGACGTCGTTGGCAAGGAGAATGAAGTGGTCATATTGAGTGAATGAAAAGCAGTGCGCAGAAAATATATGGTCATGAGAAAGGCGATAGACAATTTAAAGGAGCGTCCCGGTCACGAACGCAGGGCAGTCGCCGTCGGTATCGCGATCGCGGTCGTGGCGGTGCTTTTTCTCGGCTGGTCCATACTATTTTTCAAGAAAATACAGGGCGGTAGCACGCAAATCAAGCCGTCCGACGTTTCGCAGCAGGCGCGGGATCAGTGAAAAGAGCACAGTGATCCGATTTTCCGGGATGTAGAAATCGCCCGTCATTTATGATAGAATTAACAAAATATGGCTCGTAAAGATGAGGCAAAAACAGGGGATACGGGACTGCCTGCGGAGCCATCGCGGGCTGCGGGAGCGGGAATAGTTTCGCGCAACATCACTTTGGAAATGCGAGAATCGTATCTCGATTATGCGATGTCCGTGATCACCGCACGTGCGCTTCCCGATGTGCGGGACGGGCTCAAACCGGTGCACCGCAGGATTTTATATGCGATGCAGGAGGCAGGGCTTACCGCCTCCGCGAAGACGAGGAAATCGGCGACGGTCGTCGGGGATGTCATTGGAAAATACCATCCTCACGGCGACGTGGCGGTCTACGACTCCATGGTGAAAATGGCCCAGGATTTCACTATGCGCTATCCGCTCATCATCGGCCAAGGAAATTTTGGGAGCATCGACGGGGACTCCGCCGCCGCCTATCGCTACACGGAAGCGAAAATGTCGCGGCTCGCCTCCGACATGATGCGCGACATCGAAAAGGAAACGGTGGACTTCCGTCCCAACTACGACAACACGAAACAGGAGCCGACGGTCCTGCCTGCCGCGTTCCCCAACTTGCTCGTGAACGGCACTCTTGGTATCGCAGTCGGAATGGCGACCAACATTCCTCCGCACAATCTTAATGAGGTGTGCGGTGCAGCCCTGCACATAATAGAGAACCCGGACGCGACGACCGAGGACCTTCTCAAATTCGTCGAGGGCCCTGATTTCCCGACTGGCTGTATCGCGTTCAATCAAACGGACTTGCGGCATGCGTACACCACGGGTCGGGGACCGGTAGTCGTGCGCGCAGATGCGGAGATAACGGAGAGCAAGAAAGGCGATTATCAGATAATCATCACGTCTATTCCGTTCCGCGTGAACAAATCCGACCTTTTAGGAAAGATAGCCGACCTCGTGCACGAGAAGAAGCTTGAAGGCATTAAGGATATCCGTGATGAATCCACGAAAGACATCCGCGTAGTAATAGAGCTAAAAGGAAATGCCCATCCGCAGACGGTCCTAAATTATTTATACAAGCACACCCAGCTTGAAGAAACATTTCACTACAACGTCGTAGCGCTCGTCGACGGCGTGCCGCAGACCCTGTCGCTAAAAGCGCTCATCGAGTACTTCGTCGCGCACCGTAAGGAAGTCGTAACGCGGCGCTCCAAATTCGACTTAAGAAAAGCACAGGAACGCGAGCACATCTTGCTTGGCCTCAAGAAAGCGCTCGACCACATCGACGAGATAATTAAGTTGATAAAGAAAAGCGCCGACGTGGATGCGGCGCGCCTGGGATTAATGAAGACATTCAAGTTCTCGGAATTGCAGGCGAACGCCATTCTCGACATGCGTTTGCAGAAGCTCGCGGGCCTTGAGCGCAAGAAAATCGAAGACGAGTTGAAGGAAGTCCAGGATTTGATAGCGCATCTCACAACCCTTTTGAAGAGCGAAAAGAAGCTGATGGAGGTCATTTCGAAAGAGATCCGCGAGGTTATGGAAAAATACGGCGACCTTCGACGCACGAAGATAGTCAAGCGCGCGGCGAAGCTTCTTTCCGCTGAAGATCTGGTTGCGGACGAGGAGAGTGTATTGGTTTTAACGCAGGGAGGCTACATAAAGCGCACGAATCCGACCGAGTACCGGCGCCAGAAGCGCGGAGGCATAGGAGCTACAGACCTCAATACTAAAGAAGAGGATTTCGTCACTCAATTTTTGACAGCGAATGCGCACAGCGACATTCTTTTCTTTTCCGACAAAGGTAAGGTTTATCGGCTAAAGATGTACGAGCTTCCTGAAGGCAGACGCGCGACCAAGGGCAAATCAATAATGAATTTTCTTTCACTCGAGCAGAATGAAACGATTACCTCGGTCCTCGCGATGCCGAAAGAAGTGAAAGCAAGCGACGGACTGGCGCTCGTTATGGCAACTCGAAGCGGTACCGTGAAGAAAACCGCGGCCGACAAATTCCGAGAAGTCCGCCGAAGCGGATTGCTCGCGATAAAATTGGACAAAGGGGACGCTCTCATCTGCGCGCGATTCGTGCGCAAGGGAGATGATATTCTCCTCACGACCTCGAAGGGACAGTCTATCAGATTCAGGGAAGCAGACGTGCGGGAAATGGGGCGGCAAGCCGGCGGAGTCCGGGGCATCAAGCTCGGGTCTGCAGATTCTCTGGTCGGCGCCGGTATTGTGCCGAAGGATGCAAAAGGAGCAGAGCTTCTTGTACTGTCATCCACAGGCTACGGCAAAAAAACGAAACTCGCGGAATACAAGACACAGGGGCGCGGCGGAAGCGGCATCAAGACGATGTCCATAACCGCGAAGACAAAACAGCTCGTGGGCGCGGCTGTCGTCGAAGGAGATGCAGGCCTGCCTGCGCAGGCAGGCGAGCTTGTTGCGATGTCGCAGAAGGGAACTGCTATCCGCACAGGGCTTGATGAAATCCCAAGCTTGAGCCGCGCAACGCAGGGGGTGCGAGTGATGAAATTGCGAGAAGGCGACCGCCTCGCGTCATTCGTGGTGTTTGAATCTGCAGATTCGCCCACGGGGTAAAGCTCGGCATATCTTATAACGTTTCCCACACGCGAAGATAGAAAAGAACAATACGCGACTTCTGCGCGGTATAATGCACGGGATGCAAGCGGTCAAGTCCAATATCAACCCCTCGAGGTCTACACGCAAATCCGGCATGCAGAATTTTGCGCATCCGGGACGGAATGTCAGCGCTTTTGAGATTAAACCGGGGATGGCAATCGCCGATTTCGGTTCTGGAAGCGGTGCATATGTTCTGGCTATCGGAGAAGCTTTGCGCGGGATGGGGCATGTATATGCCATAGATGTACAGCGAGACCTTCTCTCGCGCGTGAAAAACGAGTCAGCGCGAATGGGGTATAAGAACGTGGAAGTTATCTGGGGTGACGTGGAAAGGCTTTATGGCTCGAAGCTCGCGGACGATAGCATCGACATAGTTCTGATCTCAAATCTTTTGTTCCAGCTTTCGGACAAACCCTCGGCGCTTTTGGAGGCGAATCGGGTCTTAAAGCCAGGCGGTCGGCTCGCGGTGATTGATTGGGCGGATTCTTTCCGGGGAATGGGGCCAACGCAAAGGGATGTGGTAGCGAAGGAAAAAGCAAACAGTCTTGCATACGACGCCGGGTTTGAGTTCGTGCGTGAATTTCCGGCCGGCGCGCATCATTACGGCCTTATATATAAGAAGGTCAATCAATCCATATGAAGCATCTCTCTATTTTTCAGACCGTCCTTCTTTCTGTTTTTGGGGCACTGGCAATTTCCGGCGTCCTCATCTTCGCTCTCGCAGTCGGCGGCAATCAGGAAAGCCCCGTCGGTCCTGTAAGCATATGGGGCACTCTGGACGCGAAAGCGTTTGCTGCTGCCATAGAGAAAGCCGCAGGCGCCGACGCACGCTTCGCGCAGGTTACATATGTAGAGAAAGATCCAACGACCTATGAGGCCGATATCACGAATGCGCTTGCGAACGGCGGCGGCCCCGACCTGTTTCTCCTGAGGCAGGATTACATCATGCGCGATAAGGGAAAAGTTATTCCTGTAGCGCCGGAATCTCTATCAAGCACGCAGTTCAAAGCTACGTTTATTGATGCCGCTAATACGTTCGACACAGCTGTTGGCGCGCTCGGCTACCCTCTTTTTGTCGACCCTCTCATTCTGTATTGGAATCGCGACCTGCTCGCATCCGGAGGATTCGCTAAGCCGCCGGCATATTGGGAAGAGCTTTCCGACATGACGCAGAAACTAACGAAGCGCTCGGACTCCGGCACCATACTTAAATCCACCATAGCTTTAGGCGAGTATACGAATGTTACGAATGCAAAAAGCATCCTGAGCGTACGTATTCTCCAGGAGGGAGGTTCAATAACGGAACGGGACCAGGACGGCCGTCTCACTCCTGCTTTCGCCACAGGCACTAGCACTGAAAGCGCACTAAGTTTTTATACGCAATTTGCCAACCCTGCAAATAACGCGGGCTATACATGGAATAGGTCGCTCCCGGATGCCCGCACGGCGTTTGCCGCCGGCGATACGGCTTTATACATCGGTTATGTAAGTGAAGCGCCGATGATCGCGCAAATGAACCCGAACCTTAGTTTCGCAGTGGCGCCTCTGCCGCAGATTCGCGGGAGAGATCGAGCTGTCAATACTGCACGTGTGTATGCGCTAGCAGTGTCCCGCGCCGGGGAGAACCAAAACGGCGCGAAAGTGGTCGCTCCGCTTTTCGCCTCTCCTTCAATAGCCAAAGATATCGGAGATGTACTAGGCATACCTTCGGCCCTTCGCGATGTGCTATCGGAACCGGCGGAAGGCAACGGGGCCCTATTCAATAAAGAAGCGATAATCGCGCGTTCATGGCTGGACCCGGACCCGGAAAAGACATCAGCTATCTTTCGCGCTATGATTGAACGCGTTACATCAGGCGCCATGCGCTTATCGGATGCAATCCAGCGGGCAGATCAGGAAATGGCGCAGGTTATAGGGCAATGAAAGGTATGCCCGGTAGTGAAATGTGCCTTAAGCTTAAACAGATTATGAAAACAAACCACGAACTCATCAAAATCGCAGCAATCGGAAGTTTACCAATAACGCCGCGGCAGCCGACGGGCGTCTGCCGCAAAGGCACATTCTACTAACCGGGTATGAAAGACTTAGTTAGAAAGATAGGACGAATAACTGCGTGGGCAAGTGCGTGCACCTTTTCATTCCTTGTCCCGTCTCTTCCGGCGCATGCCGCTGATGCGGGGATTCTTGCGAATCCGCTCAACGCTGCCTTCAGCACGATACCGAAATTCATCTCCGGCGTTCTCCAGGTCGTCGTTATGATCTCTCTTCCGGTCATAACGCTATTTTTTGTCGTCGTAGGATATAAATTCATTTCTGCGCAGGGGAGTGAAGGGAAACTCACGGATGCGAAGAAGAACCTCTGGTACGCTGTTCTTGGGGCGCTTCTTATTTTAGGCGCATGGGTCATTGCGACATTGATAGCCGGGACGGTGACCCAGATCGTCGGGCAAAACTAGCATGACCAAGATACGCTCATTGATCACTTACGCCGTTCTCTTGGTTCCTGCCGTCGCGCTCGCCGCGCCGCGCACGTGGAGCGAGCTTGTCGACTCGCTTGTATCGCTCATGAATTACGGCGTTGCGACCCTCGTCGCCCTCGCCATAGCGCTCTATTTCTACGGCATATCTTCCAACATCCTGAAATTGGGCGAGAATGAACCGGAGAAGAAAAAAGCATACTTTTTTTGGGGAATAATAATATTGTTCGTCATGGTGAGCGTTTGGGGGATACTGCGGATAGTGCGATATACGCTTTTCGGCTAATTAAAGAATCATGTCATACGGGATCATCAGAAAAGAGTGGGCACTTGTGGCGATAGTCGCGCTTGCTCCGAATCTGGCCTTCGCTCAGAGTGTTCTGCGTACATTGGGATATCTGGATATTTTCATAGGCTTGTTCCTGGCTGTTTCCATAGTCATGTTCGTGGGCGCGTTCATAGTTTATTTTGTTAGGTACGGCACCATGCACCGCGAAGAGATGTTCAAGTATATGCAATGGTCAATTTCCATCCTGTTCGTTCTTTCCGTCCTGCTTGCACTCATACGCTTCTTCCAGAGGCACACATCGGCCATGCTGTATTTCCTGTCAGTCGCCGCTTTCATTCTGCTAACGATACTTATTATCTATATATCGGCCAAAAAAGGAGAGAAAAAGAAAGAAAAGAAGTGACCGTAAATGACGTGATTCATGAAATATTCAATATCCACAGGCCGTAGCGATGTCTATTGCGCTTTTTGCCTTACCCTATACCATTAACGTACTTAATAAATAGGGTAATAACTCAATCAAATTATGCGTGCACGAATTGCTGGTATCTCGACTTTTGGCCTTGCTACGGTGTTTTTGCCTATGCTAGCCAGCGCACAGAACATTCAAAGCATCCTGTCTCTCTTCGGCAGACTCTTTAATGCAGTGATTTGGCTTCTTGTTACTGTCGCTGTAGTAGTTTTCTTCTGGGGTCTTATCAAATACATATTCAATAGGGAAGGCGGCGAAAAGGAAGGGTCTGAGGGCGCTACACTTATGTTCTGGGGTATTATCGCGATTTTCGTCATGGTATCTATCTGGGGCATAATCCGTCTTCTGCAGAATACTTTCCAGATCAGCCCTCTTCAGGGAGCGATCACTCCGTCTACTGTCCCAGTCCAAAATGTCCTTTGAGCCGCCTGTTGCGTCGGCGACAAAGTTCAGGGGTGCCGAGCTTTTACTCACAGTGCTCCAAACTAGCTGATTCACAGCACTTAATGCCTTTCGCGGGTAAAATCGTCTGTAATCAATCATGAATCCCGTTAGAGGCCGCGGTCACTCTGGTGTAGTATTATGCAATATGCAAGACCGAACAAGGATATTAATAATTAATTGCGGAGTCAGCGGTGCGACCGCGACCTGCCTCTAACGGGATGAATGTCGCCGGAGAACTTATAGGCCGCTTGGTAAAATACATTATTAATCCGGCCATTTTGCTGATTTTCACGGCCGGGTTCCTTCTTTTTTTGTGGGGGCTTGTCGTGTTTATATTCAAGCTTGAAGAAGGAGGGGACCACAAGGAAGGAAAGAACCACATGCTCTATGGGCTTATCGGAATGCTTGTAATGGTCAGCGTGGGCGGCATAATCGCCATTCTCAGCAACACTTTTGATCTCAGGGTCGATCCTAAAAGCGGAACATACAATCCCGACCTAAGCCGCATGGACAATGTTCTCCCCGCAGCGAATTTTTTCGGATCAGTCAGATGAGAAAAGAACGGTACGATTCTTGCCTTCTTCTTTCGCCCGATGCATAGCTTGGTTTGCGTGGTCTATCAGCGTCGTCTCTGGGTCATCAAAATCATCGTCCCATGACATCGACGCGACCCCTAGGCTAACAGTAAAAGACAGAGGCTCCTCTTGAGTTTCTAATTTGATTTTGAGGCCGCCGACCATTTCTCGGAGTGTCTCTGCTTTCTTGTAAGCGTCTTCTTCACTAGCGCCCTCAAGTAAGACAACAAATTCTTCACCACCGTGTCGTGATACTTTGTCCGCACCTCGCACGTGTTCTTTCAATGATCTGCCAACCTCTTTGAGAACTTTGTCGCCAATCTTGTGCCCGTGTCTGTCGTTAATACTTTTAAAATCATCTGTATCAATAAAAATAATAGATACCGGCCTCCCGCCCTCTCCTTGGCGTTTCAATCGTGCAATGGCATTCTCAACGAACGGAAGAAACCCACGCCTGTTTAATAGCCCTGTGAGAGGGTCCGTAACTGTTTCCTCCTCAAGATTTGGGATTCTTCTGGCCATTGTCGTGGAAATCTCAAGCGCTCTTGCGTCTGCGTCTGCTTTCTCCCGCTTCTTTTCTGCTACCCGCCACAAGGACTCATTCATCGCCGTATTATACTACGGCGCTTTTGTATGTGTGGGGTCACAATAGGAATTACGGCATCCTACGAAAACATAGTCATCTGTGGTCCTTTGTTTTTGTGGGCAGGGGGAGATTCGAACTCCCATCTCTTGCGAGACCAGCTCCTAAGGCTGGCGCGTCTACCAATTTCGCCACCTGCCCGTGATTAACGATTATACACGCAAGCTCGTCCTTGTCCGCCCTGCAGGCTCTGGGAAACACCACAAGAGTACTTCATTTCAATAACGTCGGAATACCGACGAAGTGAAATTGGTCGCCCACGGTTTTCCCATTCCTGCCTGTCGGCAGGCCTTCCTCCACGGGAAAACAATTGTTTTCCCGACCCCTTTCATCCTGGCGTGCGGCCACTCCCTTCGGTCGTGTCCGCCCACCAGGGCTCGAACCTGGGACCCACTGCTTAAGAGGCAGTTGCTCTACCAACTGAGCTATGGGCGGAAGTGAGGAGCAAGGTGCAAGCGTGCCTGCACATTCTCCGAACGACCCGTCCATATGCATATATGGGCGGATGTTTAAAGAATGTATCAAGAGTATCACGAGTTCGCAATAATTTTCGCGCGGCGAGACCTATCAGAAGAAATCATCACTCCGTCTCGTTCCTTAGTGGGCCAGGTGGGGATCGAACCCACATCCCTTGCGGGACACGATTTTAAGTCGTGCGCGTATACCGATTCCGCCACTGGCCCGACAACACCAATGTACCACAAGAGGCCCGGGCGGGACTCGAACCCGCGCATAATGATTTTGCAGATCATCGTGTTACCCCTTCACCACCGGGCCATTGAACTTTAAGCGCGTATGAGAGCATTCGGCATGCAACTTAAAGTACCGTGTAAATATATCGTATTTTCTTCTTAAAAATAGCCCCCCTTTGACTGACCCTCCATACATGAGTTTAAAGAGACGAGAACTGTTCTCGGAGGAGTACCTTAATTGATACGTTCCTATTGTACTACCATGTTTATACAATCCGTTACCAACGATGCCCGAATGAGATTGAAGCCGTAGATGAAGTTGTTGAAGAAAGATTTTACTACCGCTCGTGAATATGGTCAGCAGTTTCTTTGGCTTGCCAGTCGGCCTCATCTCTAAGTGCACACACCCATCTCCTCAGACCATTTATCAAAGAACGCGTCATTAATCTTGTAGCGTATACCCATTCGCAAATTATAGAGGGTAACGT
>Ga0155798_129_pt2 | contig 22803 bp, 18 predicted proteins | sample RifCSPlowO2_01_FD_107452 | JGI IMG/M metagenome (GOLD analysis project Ga0155798, IMG submission 107452) | Candidatus Kaiserbacteria bacterium RIFCSPLOWO2_01_FULL_52_36
CGCGCGTTCCAGGCAGGAGAAGGAGAGACGATACTCGAGATCGGTCCGGGGAAAGGAGCCCTTACCCGCGAACTCCTGTTGGTGTCTGAAAAGGTGCTCGCAATCGAGAAAGACGAGGGACTTGTCGCGCGTTTGCACGAAACATTCGAGGAAGAAATAGCATCGGGTGCGCTCACCATCATTCCCGCCGATATCCGCGATGTAACACCGGAGAAACTCAAGCTCAAGGCAGGTAAATATGTCGTCGCGGCAAATATTCCTTATTACATAACCGGAGAAATCATACGGAAATTTCTGACCGCGCGCGCCCAGCCACGCGCGATGGCGCTTCTCGTGCAAAAAGAAGTCGCAAAACGCATCATAAGCGAGCGCGAAAGCATTCTGTCTCTTTCAGTAAAAGCATTCGGGACTCCGCGCATAGTGAAAAATGTTCCGCGAGGAAATTTCTCTCCGCCGCCCTCTGTTGATTCCGCAATATTATCCATCACTAATATCTCGCGTGATTTCTTCACAGACCCCGTTAGAAGCGATGCTTCTAACGGGGCAGGCGCAGAAGAAGAAACGTTCTTCAAGGTTGTGCGTGCCGGATTCGCATCGAAACGGAAATTTCTCGCGAATAATCTCGCTGTCTCATTCGGAAAAGAGAATGCCATGGCCGCGCTCTCATCGTACGGCATCCCGGAAAAAGCGCGTGCAGAAGATGTGCCGCTTGAAAAATGGAAATCACTCGCGCAGGAATTAGCCACTAATGTTTAGCCACTGGAAATAAACCTAAACCCTTAGCCGCTAGCGGCTAGTCCCTATTGCGACGACCCCATCATTGAGATAGCCATGCCGGGCACGAGGATGATGGGTGCCGGCCACACGAGACATATATAAGGTATGCTCGTGAGCCCGAGCAGCCATTGTCCGGAACTTGTCGGCGGACCGTTGTTGAATGTTTCTGTCGCCGTAGTCCATATATACCAGCCGTCTATAGGAGCACCGATGATAGCTAGAATAGCCACGTTAAAACAGGGGAGCACGATGCTTGCTTGTCCTCCGAATGGATACGCCAATGCCGGAGCGGGAGCAGAGAGGAGGAGCGCCCCACACAGTAATACAGATGCCACAGCGCGCCGGATCATTGGCACATTCTACCATTGCTCTCGCAACACATTACCGATAACCTGTGCTACATGGCTTGGATGCGAACTCCTTATTTTTGGGCTTTGCTTTTTGCTTCCATCATTTTTGCCGGTGTCATAATCTTCCAAGGAAGAACGGCGAATGCACCCGCTGCTATTACGGCATGGAGCGGAGCAGGTACGATCTCAGATACGTATCCATATAATGCCGCGCCGGTCGAAAACGTGCAGGACGCGCCGCAAACTTCCCCCGGTCTCTTGCAAGATGTGACGAATAGTGCGCCTTTCTCATACATTCTGCCTCTGAATGCGTCCCGCGTAAGCACCGAGGACTCCGGGAGCGCCGTCCGGGATGCATACGGCGGTGCGATACCGCAACCAACAACCCTGCCTTCAGGGAAAATCACTCCAGCGGCGGACAATTCCGGATTCTTAGACCCCTATTCTTTCATACCGCGCGGTCTTATAAGTATTACAGAGCCCGCGGCGGCGCGGAACCCGGCGCAACAGGCGATATTCGATTACGGCAACAGGATAGGCTCGCATATACAATCGTTCGAGAACGTGCACAGAAACATGCCTCAAATATTGAAGGACTTCTTTGACGACCGAGCAAGCCAAACCAAGGCAGAAAAGGTGCTTTCCATCGCCAGAGACTATGAAAAACTCGCGCAACAACTGGCAAACACTGGCGATGTGCCGAAAGAAGCGTCGGCGCTTCATGCTGCGCTCGCGCAAGGATATGGAACAGTGGCAGAAGGGCTCGCGAACCTCACAAAAACGCAGGACGACAAGGGTCTGGTGAATGCTGTACTCGCATATGACGCGTCTGCCGATGAATTCGTGAAAAATTACGTGGCGCTTTCCAGATTTTTCGGAACATATGGCGTCAAATTTTCCGGAAGCGATGCGGGCTCCGTGTTCATGTTCAATGCAAATAACTTGTAGCCAGTAGCCGATAGCTCGTAGCTGAAAACAAAGCTTGTTCTCTACAGGCGGCGGGCTGTTGGCTGATTGTGAGTGTTATAATTTCCATGTGGGAAACGAACACGCGAACAGGAGCGGGTGTGTTTTGCTATGGCGGGACATGATGCGCAGCGAAGCTGGGTTCTCGCCCATCGTTGTAAGCGCCGCCGTCTCTGTGGCAGCGCTTCTGGTGGTGTTCGGCTGGCAATCTACCAGAACACTTCAAGCGGGAAATGCCGGTGTGCGCGCGGTCAATGCGTATTTGAGCGGTGAGGAGAGACCCCTCTTCTTGCAGGAGCAGTCCGGCAGTACGAGCACTCCGGCTGGATCCGCGAACGCAACCTCTCCCGACCCGAACGATTTCTCGAACGTCGGCAATGAGGCCTTGGGACAGCTCGTCGGTACTTATGTTGCTCTCAAGAAATCAGGCGGGTACACCGCCGAGCAGGGAGAGAGCGTCGCGAACGATGTCGCCTCGGCAATGCAAGTACGGGTTTCCTACGTTCCGTATAAAGAGGGCGATATCAAGACCGATGCGGATACTTCATACAAGCGCCTCCTCGCGTACCGGAGCGATCTGCGAGAGGCCCTAAGACCGCTTCTTCAAAACACCGAATCGGAGCTGGATATTTTCGCCCGTTACATTGACACGCATGACAAGCATAATTTAACAGTACTTGGAGAGGTCGCGCAGAGATATAAGGAGGCCGCAGACAACGCGGCGCGGATGATCGTGCCTGAGGATGCATCCGTCTACCACGTGGGGATAGAAAATGCGCTCTTGCAATTCGCTATAACGCTCGAGGCGCTGGTAAAGAACGCCGACGACCCCATGGCGACCTTGGCGCTATTGCGTTCATATGGGAATGCGGAAAGGGATGTGTTCATGTCGTTCGACGCGCTCGCCTCGTACCAAAAGCGGAAGATACCATGACCAAAAAACTATTCTCGATTTTCTGGATCCTCGGATTTGCGCTGCTCGCAATGCCCGCGCACACCTACGCGGTATGTTCCATTCAGAATGGCGTCACGTTTTGCGATAACAGCGGTGATGACCCAGATGCGTTCATCACTCCTGTCAGCGCACCGGGGAACGGGGTCTCGATAACTCCAGGATTATCATCTTCCGGTTTTAACCCGCGAGGGGTATTCGGATGCGGGAACATAAGCGGTTCGATGTCGCAGAGCGTGGGCACCATGAGCGCGATGGGCGGCGCATTCGTTCCCGTCAACGACGCGGCGGTGACCCTCAACTCAGGCTCACTCATATACAAGGAGTGCATCCTGCGCGGTCTGGTGGACCGCGCGCGCGAACTCTCAATAGCAAACACGGTAAAAAACACCACGAACACTTTCCTTACCGGGCGCGATGGGAGCCCGATGTTTTCAGAGAATCTAAGAAGGGACATGTTGAGCCGTGCCGATACAGTCGTGAATGTAGGACTCGATATAACCAGCGGCAGATTAAACACGCTGAATCCGGCATTCAAAGAAGATGTCAGAATAGCCATCGGACGAAACTATTACGCTTTGACTGACGGGTCAAATCAGGACCTGCAATGCCCGTATACGGGAGACGTGAATGCGCTCATTAACGGCCAGTTCAGCTGGGAGGGCCTGGGGGCGCTCCGAAATCCGGTGTGTAATCCTCTCGGCGCCTATCAGATCGCTCAAGCGAAAATAATGGGCGACGTGGTGGCAGACCAGAACGACATGACAACGCGATTGAATTGGAATAACGGCGTATACGATGTAGTCGACCCCAACACTGGGAATGTCGTGACGCCGGGATTCATAATCGCGGGCACGATACAGCAGCAGCTCGGAGCTGGTTTCAATATGCAGCAAAATGCGAACGACATAAATCAGATGCTGGTCTCTTTCCTTGCCGACACAGGAAATCAGATAATCCAGGCCGCTCTCGGCGGACTGCAGGGGCTTGTGCGCAATGTCGGCGGGCAACCAGCGTTCCTCCAAACGGTCGTAAACGACTCTGCCGCAGGACTGCGCGATAGCGCGGCAAACGCCGGGCTTCAGATACTTCTCGCGGCCCGGCAGGTCGAACTGTCATTCCTAAACGCGAAGCAAGCTACGGGAGCCGTACTGGCCGGTTCTATATCACAGCTGCGCGGAACGGAAAACCAGTGTTGGGATCTCATCGTACCCAAAGCCAAAGAATATGCCCTTCATGGGAACTGCACGGGGACGCCGGGCAATCTAACGTGTTCTGGCCCGTTCGGCATTCGAGTAGCGACCTCAACGACATTCTCCCAACCTGTGATAGCTCTGAACATCACGGGGCTCGCGAAAACAATCTCAACTGAAATAGCAACTTCCACCGCCACATTCAACAGCATCAATCAGATGATCGCGCAGGTCTCTTACGCGGCTTCGCCCTCGGTCCAACAAACCGCCCTGCAGCAGCTCGACGAGATGGTCGTCCGTGGAACGCTCCACAATCAATACGAATCGCAGGCGGCCGAAAAACAGACTCGTGATACTGCAGCATCTATGGGAACCCTTGTTGCAAACACCGTGAAGCATTGGGGAGACGATGCTTTGAGCGCGACCGACCCGAGCTCCGGATGGTGCAATGTGAACAGCCCGGACGTTATAAAGATGTGGGCGAACAAGTGGAAAATATAATCGTCTTTAAATTATGGCAGTATTCCTAGCACCGGCAGTCCTTAGCGCAGCAATGTGGGCGTTGCGCGCATTACCCTATGTTGTAGGGGGGTTGGTGGCCGCGGGCGCTACGTACCTTCTTGCGCCGCAAATCGTTTCCTTCATCGGCGGAGTCCTTCTGAGTCTTTCCACGACCATCCTTATCTATTCGGGCAATCTGTTCAACATGCTCATAGAGAGCGTCGTCATCGGTTTCCCCGACACCCTGAAGGCGCTGGGTATGGTAGACGGAATAAATGTCGTGTGGACGGTGTTCCGCGATATAGCGAACATCGCCATTATCGGCATGTTCGTCTTCATCGCCATCTCCATCATTCTCGGCAACAAGGAATACGGACAGAAGAAGCTCGTAGCGAGCGTGCTCATTGTTGCTATCCTCATAAATTTCTCCCTGCTCTTCACGAAAATGATAATAGATGGGGGGAATTTCACGGCATATCAGTTCTATAAATCCGCCTCATTCGCAACGACAATAAACGCGCCAGGTGCAGGAGCGACGCCTGCCGCCGGCCTGCAGCAGACACAGCAATCAGCAGGCGTCTCGGGAACTTTTCTGCGGATCGTCGGCATTACCGGGTTCTGGGATACAAAATTTGCTCTTAAAGACATGGCAGACCTCAACGGGAGCTGGGCTGCTATGGGATGGGCACTTGTCGCAGCCGTAATGATACTTATGGCCGCCGGCGTGTTCCTCTACGGCTCGTTCGTTATGGTCGCGAGAGCATTGCTTCTCGTGTTCGTAATGATAACCGGGCCGCTCGCCTTCGCGACCCACCTCATACCAGGACTAGAAAAAGGAGCGTACGGGTGGAATGCATGGTGGAAGTCACTGATACGAGGCGCGCTTTTCGCTCCGCTTTTAATGATATTTTTGTGGGCCTCGCTTATTGTCCTTTCGAACGCAAGCAAAGGAAACAACGGCTCGCTCGGAGGGTTTCTATCGAACCCCGGAAGCGCGGACAACTGGCGCGTCATGATAGTCTATCTTTTCACGATGGGGCTCCTCTTCTTTTCAATAAAGTTGGCAAGCTCATTCGCGACGACGATAGGAATGTTCAACATAGCGTCGATGGTCACGGCCGCTCCGTTCACGATAGGTTCGCGGCTCGCTGGATTTGCTCTCAGAAATACCGCTGGAAGAGGGGCGGCGGTGATAGAAAAAGGATTTAACGAACGACTGGGCATCGCGAGAACAGCACTAGCTACTCCAGATCTGAAGGAAAATGACCCGAAACGTTACAAGCAATTGCAGGGAGAGATTAACGCGCTTGAAAAGCGCAGGAGATTTACAGGATGGTTCGCAAAGCAAAACTACAATGCCGTGCAGTTAGCGCAAACGCCGGTCGGCAAATACATCTCAAAAGCAACGGGGATAACAAGTCCGATAGCGGCCGGGGACGCGAAAGCCAGCTTCGCCGAAAGCGCGAAGAAAACTGCCGAGGCCGCAACGGCACGCGCGGAGGCCGCCTACAACCTCACGAAAAACCAACAGGAGAAAATGCGCGAGGACACGTTCAAGAAGCAAATGGAGATGTGGAAGAAGCGGAAAGAAGAGCGTAGTGCGGCGCAGGAGACCGCGCGGCAGACCGCTGAAGCCTCAAGACAACTGGCATCAACTGCAAGGGCCATGCTTGGGGCAAACAAACAGCGCGTCGCGGATAACGCGGAGTCGCAAAAGGCCCCTCTTCAAGTTGAAAAAGGCGCTGCGGAAGCAAACTTGAAGAAGGTCAGGGGGGAGGCGACGACGCAAAAAGCAACGATAGAGCTGAACTCGGACGTGGCCATCAAGGAACTCCAAGACCAGATGCATTATGCCGGCAATAACACCGATAGAAAAGCGATAGAGGTTAAGCTTAACGCCAAGGTTGCAGAAAAACACGGACTTATTGAGGAACAGGAGAAAAGGATCACAGAAGCAGAGAACCACGTAAGGGGCCTTGATAACAGTCTCCAGAAAATCGACAAAGATACCGGGAAGGCGGTGGAGGCGCTTGAGGATGGAGTGAAGAAACTCGAAAAAACGGCTGAAGCTGACGCGGATACGTTCAACGAAATCAAAAAAACTAACGATAGAGACACAAAGAGAAGCGGCGAGAGCGACGCGAATAAAGAGGCGAATGCCGTCGTGCAAGATGCGATAAATGCATTAAAAGATCCGGGGGCGGAAGCAGCGGAAAAATATGCGACCAATATCCTCGCCAGAATGCTCGGACGAAAGACCTACAAGGGCGAAAAGGCGGCAGGTATGTTTAAGGAGAGGGCCGGGAAGACAAGAGTACGGAGAATGCTGGAAGAAACTATCGGGGACATTGGCGCGCCGGCGGGTGCCGCGCCTCCGCCTCCAGGCCCGGCCGGACCGCATCCCTGATAAACTAATGATATGAGCGAAGACAAAAAACTGGACGACATACTTAAGGAGAGGCTTGCGGCGCTGCCCGCGCCTGTGCGCGACGCTATCAGATCAGCAGACGTGGAAAAGGGCCTGCGTGAGCTTGCAGACAGGCACAAACTTCATTTGGACCAGTGGCAGACGCTTGAGAACGAGGTGATGCTCTCGCTTATCGGCCTTGAGCCCATAGATAAGCTGGAAGAAAACATCATGAGCGAAGTCGGGGTTGACGCGGAAACGGCGCGGGTTCTTGCTTCGGATATTGCGGGAATAGTTTTCGAGCCGATACGCGCGAAACTCGAGAGCGCGCTCGGAGCGCCTCTCGAATCCGGAAGGGGAACGGAGACCGAGGAGAAAGAGGGCACGAAAGTCCCTTTAAGCGATGTGCGGGGTATGGCACCGAGCGAATATTCTGTTCCGCAGAACGTTTTAGCCGCGACACCCGCAACGCCTCCTGCACCGCCGCCGATGGAAAAGGCACAGCGAGCGCCTGTGTCGCCGTTGTACGCGCCGCAGGAAAAAAGCCATGAGCGCAAGGACATTGAGGGCGACCCATACCGCGAGCAGGTAAGCTAGATATTCGTCTTAAGCGTAAACCCGACGCAATAAGCATTGTATAATTGCATCATGCAATTCCAGGTTCCGCAGTTCATCGAGGTCGAGGACAAGATTTTCGGGCCGCTTACATTCAAGCAATTCGTGTACGTCGCGGGCGGCGCGGGCGCATGCTACATATTTTGGAGGGTGTTGCCGGTCTTCGTTGCAGGACCTTTGATATTAGCGACGGCAGGGCTCAGCGCATCGCTCGCTTTCCTGCAATGGAACGGGCGACCTTTCATAAGCGCGCTAGAGCACGGGTTCCTCTTTTTAATAAGAGCCAAGCTGTATCTCTGGAGCAATAAGCAAAAGAAAATGGGACAGCCCGGCAGAATACAGAAAGATATCCGGGCGCAGAAAGAATCCCTTGTATACGTTCCAAAGCTTTCCGACAGCAAACTGCATGAGCTTGCGTGGAGCTTGGATGTCAAAGAGCGAATGGCAGCCGCAGAGAATCCGGAAGACGGCGCTGGGAGAGTTCCGCTCGAAGCGCGCGACATGGCTATATAGAACAGATGCACATGTTGGAAATAAAAGTATGAAAATGCAAAAACATCCTGGCCTCCGCACTGAATTAAACACCTTCCTATTACCTATAACCTGGAGCCTGTAACCTGTTCTTCTATATGCCCAACCTGCAAAACACGCCCGCAAGCAAGAGATCGACACAGGACTTCGTCCCCGTGCGCGAAGTGCGCGACGGGGTCGTCGTACTCAAGGACGGCAGCCTCCGCGCGGTCCTTCTGGCGTCTTCACTGAATTTTGCGCTCAAGTCGGAAGACGAGCAAACTGCTTTCATCTCGCAGTTCCAGAGCTTCCTTAACTCGCTCGACTTCTCCGTGCAGATATTCGTTCAGTCGCGCATGCTTGATATACGTCCTTATGTCGCAACTCTGGAGGTCGCGTATAAGGAACAGCTCGACGATTTGATGCGCATTCAGATACGGGAGTATATAGAATTCATCAAGAGTTTTACCGAGGCGGCGAATATCATGACAAAGAACTTCTTCGTTGTGGTGCCATATTCTTCCGGAGCGGCTATCGGCGGAAAGGGCCCGTCATTCCTTCCGTGGAACAGGCAAAAAAAATCATCGGCGGAGGCGAACCAGGCGTTCGGCGAGCAAGTAACACAGCTTGAACAGCGCATTTCCGTCGTACAGCAGGGACTTGTCCGCACGGGTGTTCGAACGGTACAGCTAGGCACCGAAGAGGCGATAGAACTTCTCTACAAAATGTTCAACCCTGGCGAAGAAGGAAAACCGATGACGCTTGAACAGTCGGCAGTGAATAGTTGACGGATAACAGCGCAATGCAAAATGAAAAAACACAAATTCATAAACTTTCTGTCGACTGTGAACTGTAAACTGTAAATTATTCCTATGGCTTTTACCGATATATTTAAGAAGAAGAACACGGCGGCATCTGCTCCCGCCCTCCCTATACTGCCTCAAGAGATCTATGAGGCCGGCGTGCTGGATCTTCAGGACGTCATAGCTCCGCATGCTCTTAAAGTAAGCTCCCGGGAGCTTGACCTGGGCGAGAAGATAGCGCGGACTTTTTTCGTCATTTCATATCCGCGGTTCCTCACTACGGGGTGGTTCGCGCCCATCATAAACATGGACAAGGTCATCGACATATCCATATTCATACATCCGATGGACACCAACGAAATGCTGCGCAAATTCCAAAAGAAGGTCGCCGAGGTGCAGAGCCAGATAACGACACGCGAGCAGAAGGGCATGGTCCGCGACCCGATGCTGGACACCGCTTATTCCGACCTCGAACATCTGCGCGACAACCTTCAGCAGGCGCAGGAGCGAATATTCGAAGTCGGTTTGTATCTGACCATCTACGGCAATACGCGCGAGGAGATAGACAAGGTGGAATCCGAAGTGCGCTCCGTACTGGAGTCCCGGCTCGTCTACATCCGTCCGGCGCTTTTCCAGCAGGAACAGGGATTCCGAAGCGTGCTCCCTCTTGCGACAGACGAGCTCGACGTCCATACGAAACTGAACTCCGCGCCCCTATCGTCCATCTTCCCTTTCATATCCTTCGACCTTACCTCGAACCGAGGCATCCTCTACGGCATCAACCGCCACAATTCATCCTTGATACTCTTCGACCGTTTTTCCCTAGAGAACTACAACTCGGTGACGTTCGCAAAATCCGGCGCTGGAAAATCATATATGACGAAACTGGAGATACTGCGTTCTCTGATGTTCGACACGGAAGTCATCGTCATCGACCCGGAGCGCGAATATGAATATCTGGCCGAAACCGTCGGCGGGCGCTATTTCAACATCTCGCTCTCCTCGGAACACCATATCAATCCCTTTGACCTGGCGATTCCGCGCGAGGATGAGAATCCCGCCGATATATTGCGCAGCAACATCATCACGCTAGTCGGCCTTTTCCGCATAATGCTAGGCGGCCTCACTCCGGGAGAAGACGCGATAATAGACAAGGCGATAACAGAGACATACGCGCTCAAAGACATCACTGCCGAAGCGAACTTCGCGGCTATCGAGCCTCCGCTTTTATCCGACTTCGAACTCGTGCTCTCGGGAATGGAGGGGAGCGAATCGTTGGTGCAAAGACTTTCAAAGTATACGAGCGGCACGTGGGCGGGTTTCATGAACCGGCCGACGAACGTGGACATGAACAAAAAACTTGTGGTATTTTCCGTGCGCGACATGGAAGACGACCTGAAGCCGGTCGCGATGTACATAATCACGCACCACATCTGGAACGTGGTCCGCAAGGAACTGCGCAAGCGTCTCCTCGTCATCGATGAGGCCTGGTGGATGATGCGTAGCGCTGATACGGCATCTTTCCTTTTCTCCATAGCGAAACGCGGACGAAAATATTTCCTGGGAATATCCACGATAACGCAGGACGTATCCGACTTCTTGAGCTCTCCTTACGGAATTCCTATGATAACGAACTCCTCTATACAGATGCTCTTGCGGCAATCGCCGACATCCGTGGACCTGGTGCAAAGCACGTTTAAGCTGTCTGACGAGGAAAAGTATCTTTTGCTGGAATCGGATGTGGGAGAGGGGATATTCTTCGCAGGATTGAAACATGTCGCCATAAAAGTCATCGCGTCGTACACCGAAGACCAGATAATAACCTCCGACCCGTCCCAAATACTCGCGATCAAGAAAGCGAAGCAGGAAATCTCGGATGCCGCGGAGAACATAAACCCGGATACAGCCCCCGCGACAGAGCACGCACCCAGCGCTACTGCCACTGTAGCTCCAGTCTCGATCGCCCCGGAGAAGCCAGAGGACGATGGCGAAGCAAGAACGGCACTTTAATATCCCCGGTAAGAAATATCTCTTGAAAGCACGACGCCAGAACTACGCATGTGGGCCAGGGTGCGCGGAGAAGAAAGCGAGCTCATATATCACGGGGTATAATACGCGCATGCGGGTACGATGCGCGCTCATGTTCTTATTCGTCTTTTTTCTCGGTGCGCCTGCATATGCGCAATCCTCGTTCGTCAGTTCGGGAAACAGCATTTCCATAATAATGGAGCCGAGGCTCCCGGCTCCCGGAGACAGTGTCCGCCTCTCTGCCGCAAGCTCGCAGACAGACCTCGAGCGAAGCGACGTCACGTGGTATGCGAATAATGAGGTGATAGCGCAGGGTCCGGGAGTTAAGGAGGTGGCGCTGGTTGCGGGGCCGCTCGGATCGGAGACAGGCGTGTTCGTCGCCGCGATCTCCGCAGACGGCACGAGCGACTCCGGGGAAATATTCATCCGTCCTTCGGAAATAGATCTTTTATGGGAATCGGATTCGTACGTCCCTCCGTTCTACCGCGGACGCGCACTCCCATCTGCAGGAACAATGATGCGGGTCCAGGCGCTCGCGCGTCTCCAGACCCCTGGCGGCGCTCTCATACCAGAGCGGGATATCATATACACCTGGAGGCGCAACGGCGTCATACAGCGATCCGTTTCTGGCAGAGGAAAATCCGCTGCAGACCTGCCCTCCCCTGCGCTCTTCGGCGCCGACATAATACAAGTCGATGCGGCGTTCTTAGATGGTCTGTTTGAAGGAGAGACTATCGTCCGCGTTCCTTCAATTGAACCCGTGCTTGTGCTTTACAAAGTTCACCCGCTCTTCGGAACTATGTACCATCAGGCGCTCGGAGGGCAAGCGTTCATTCCGGACTCCGAAATGACCTTTACGGCAGTCCCATATTTTGCGCAAGCACAAAGCCCGAGCGACCCGCGCCTTATTTACGCTTGGCAGGTGAACGGAAAGGATGTCCTCGCAAGCGGCGCGGGCCCTGATGAAATAACTATCAATGCAGGGAAGTCGAGCGGACTCGCACGTATAGAGCTTTCGCTGACCCACGCGGCAAATTGGCTAATGCAATCCATCGGAACGTGGAGTATTTCCTTTTCCGCTGGAGGAGGCTCTTTCGGGGCCGAACCGTTCCAAGCGGCGCAGTAAATAATCTCGGCATATGCTTACAACAACGAAAATCGTACGGTACATACTGATGGCGTCTGTCGTGTTCCTTCTTCTCGGCCTTTTGTGGTGGTACTTTTTTCTGCGCTCGCAGTCACAGACCATTACAAGCAGCGATTCGGCGCGCGGATACGATACGGGCGCCGCTTCGTTCCAAAACGCGATAGGAAGCACTTACAACAATATCGTCTCCGGAATTTCTTCGTTCATAAATGACTCCGATACGTGGGGGACCGGGAAGGGGAGCGCCCCAAAGCAACTCTGGCATGTCACAAAGACCCCCGTCGCCGGGATGAGCTTTGTCGGGAGCGGCGCAACACTGCGGCTTCGCTTCGTGGAACGCTCTACCGGACAAATACTGGAGGCTGACCCGGCGGATGGAACCGTCGTGCGGCTTACCAACAAGCTATTTCCAAAAACATACGAGGCCGTGTTCGGCCGCGCCGAAGACATTATCTTGCGTTCTCTGGATGAGATAGGCGCTATAACGAGCTTCTCGGGCACTATCGCAACTTCAAGCTCCCGTTCCTCGTCCGGCGATACGTCCGCTACGACAAGCTCGGCGGAACTTGTCGGCAAGCAGCTCGAGCGGAACATGCATGTCATCGCGCCTATCCCCGGAACACGAGAATTATTGTATGCAATAGAAAATCCGCAGGGAGGAGTGGACATCATTCGCTCGTTGTGGGACGGATCGAAAAAGAAAAGCCTGTTCTCATCGTCGCTTACCGGCTGGAAGCCCGTTGTTCTTGCCGATGGACGCATTTTCTTAATTCAGAATCCGGCAGATGACGCCGCGGGATTTGCATACGAATTGAAAGACGGCGCTCTCAAGGCGCAGGCGCGAGACGTTCCAGGTCTCACGTTCCTGCCACGCACGTCTTCAACGGCATTTCTCCTGGGAGAATCGCGGAACGGTTCGCTCGCACTTTATGTAAGAGCAAGAGATGATGCGGCAATAGCCTCTCTACCTCTCAAAACCGTCGCGGACAAATGCGTCTGGGCGCCTCCATCGACTTCCGGAACATCGGCCAAAAAAACGACAGGTGACTCCGGCCCGCTTGTTGCGTACTGCGCGGTCCCGTTATCACTCCGGGGTACCAACTTCCTTGATGACTGGTACCGGGGCGTCGTGCATACTGCGGATGCGTGGTGGCGCGTCGATGCAAATGCAGATACTGTAGAGCTTATCCCTGTTGATGGCGGAGCGAGTGAGACATTCGACGTGGAGAATCCCATTGTCGACCTCAAGGGGGAAAATATCGCGTTCATGAACGCGGAAGACAAGACTCTGTGGCTCCTGCGCATAGGCACGGCGGCGAACTCCGCATCAACTACCCGACAATGAACCCCATTAGAAAATAAAGAAGGCCTATGAATACAAAAACGGAGCCCTTTGACAGGAAATCGATATTTGTTAATCCGCGTCTTATTTCTAACGGGGTAAAAAAATTACTTGGCTTTTTAAAAGAACGCGCGCGGGGAATTTTATATGCCGGGACTTTCGTGTCGCTCGCGGATTACACTCAATCTTATAAGCTCTCTAGTCTCTATAATTCCAATCAAGACCTTCCAACATATCTCAACACCATCTTTAAGATCGCGATTTCCGCTGGGGCGATACTGGCCGTTTTACGCCTTGGATACGCCGGCTACATCTATATGGGCACGGACCTGTGGGGCAATAAAGAAAAGGCCAAGGAAATGATACGCGAAGTTTTCTTGGGGATTTTCCTTCTGCTCGGCGTATATGTCATCCTCTACCAAATAAATCCGAATATCCTCAATCTGAAAATCGCTCTCACGCCGATACCTGCGGTTGCTGCCCCGGGCGTATCCGTAGCAGGCCCCGGCGTTTCCGACTTGGACAGGCTCGACGAGAATACCGCGAGGGGAATGCTCGCGGCGGCGGGCGTCCAGGTAAATCATCCCATGTGCCAAAGAGTCGGCGATACGAATTGCACTAATGTGGGGGGTTTATCGTTCCAGGCCATCCAAAAGATCGTGGCGCTCGCCAGTCGTTGCGGCTGCGGTGTCATCAGGATAACCGGAGGGACAGAATACTGGCTCCACAGCGCCAACACCTTACATCGCCCCGGCGGGAGCTCCGTGGATTTTTCCAAGGCGTATAATCCGGATTTCAACAGGTTCATCACAAATAACAGCCTGCCGCCTATAGCATCTCCAAATGGCAACAGGTACGACATGAGCGGCGTCGGCACTTTCCTTGACGAAACCATCGATGGCAACGCGCCGCACTGGCACGTGACGTTTTAAAAGTGGCGTTACGCGGCGTACTTGATAACGACCCTGCGATTTCTTCCCTCGCCTTGGGATTCGGTTTTCACGTTCGGCGCATCGGCAAGCACCGTGTGGATGATGAGACGTTCATACGAGCTCATCGGCGAGAGCTCGACATCGTATTGGAACGATCGCGCGCGCTCCGCCATCATGAGAGCTTTCGTTTCAAGGTCCTTTATCTGTTTCGCGCGATAGTCATTTACATCCACCAGGAATTGCAAGCCGCGGACGGGCTCCGATACATCTGGTGCCTCCCCGGGACTGCCCAATTGTCCTTCAGACTGCATTTTTCGGGAGGCGGTGGCAAGGCGTTTCTCCGCAATCTTCTTTACAAGATGGTCAATAGCATAGACCGTATCCCCGTGCATACCGATAAGAGGACGCGCGTCCTGCACTTGTATGGCAAACACCGTCTGCCCCGCGATCTGGTCTTTAAGAATGCCGGAGCGGGATACCCCGACGGCATCTAGCAGCTCGTTAAGTATCGTGAGAATGGCGGCTTCCATTCTCTCTATGTAGCACGAAATCTGCGCCCAGCCAAATATTCCTGAATAATCATAAAGGTATTGCTCGTAACCCAATATAGTGGAGCCGCGGCCGGAATAGTGTACGCAATAACGCCTATTATGATAGGCATGACGTAGCGCGCCTGCATGTCAAAACTTCTTGCCATATCCGCACCGAAGCTCTGCTTGCCGGAGGCCGGGACCTTTGCAGGAACATGTTTCTTGGGTGCTCCCATGGAAAGGCGCGTGTACGCGAGCTGTGTCGCCGCCGCAAGCAGGGCTAAAACCAAGCTCCTGCCCCCCATGTTGATGAGACCGAAAAATTCCATGTTGACTTCCGTCGGTTGTGGCACGAAAGAATAGAGAAGCGATATGTTCACTTCAGGCAAACCTCCCAAAGCGAACACCCAGTACAACGCAAAAAGTATAGGCAGCTGGACAAGTATGAGCGCGAAGCTCGCGAATGGATGAACATCATGCTCGCGGTAGAGCTCGAATATGGCGCGCCCTTGCTGCTCGCGGTCATTCTTATATTTTTCTTTGAGTTCCTCAATGAGCGGAGCTATCTTTTTCATCTGCTCCTGCGCGATGACCGCGCGGCGCGATAGGGGATACAAGATAACGCGCACGACTATCGTTAGCGCGATGACGGCAAGCCCCACATCGTGCGAAGGCAATGCATCAACGAGAAAAACGAGCCCGTTGTAAAGCGGGTTGTAGATGGCCGTATGAAAAGCCACTGATATCATTCCGGACATTGTAGCAGGATTCAGCGCGGGCACTAGACGCGCGTCTATTTCCGCGCGCCCGATACTTTCTTGATAAGCAGTTCAATATCCTCTTTGACGGCGGCGTATGACGCGCTGTGCGCGGCACGTTTTGCATAGAATATGAGCGCGAGCGGCAGTTTTACTTCTCTTAGACACTCTCGCGCGGCCTCGCGACATCTTCGTTTGATGAGATTCCTGTCTGTCGCACGTGCTGCTGTCTTTTTTGATACGACGCATGCTGCCTTCGTGACACTGCTATTCTTGCTGGGAAGAACGCCGAATGAAACAGAGAACAACGCACCGTGCTCGCGGCGGAAATTCGCGCCCTCAATGAGCTTGAAGTCAGAACGGGAGATGCTCTGCTTTATTGCCATCAAAAAAGAAAAAACTTATGCTGAGAGGCGCGCGCGGCGCTTCCGGCGTCGGCGCTTTAAAAGCGCGCGCCCGCTCGTGCTCGCGGAGCGGATACGAAATCCGTGCGTCTTGGCGCGTTTCCTCTTTTTCGGCTGATACGTTCGTTTCATCGCGCCACTATACCCCGAATTTTCTCTTTTTCCAACCTCTTTTCCAACACATGAGAGCGCCCCGATGGTGTCTTGGGGTGTCTCGCAGGGCGACGGCCCGAGAGTCAGCGCTCCGCGAGCACGCGGAGACAGCGACCCCAAGACACCATCGGGGCGCGAATCGCTATCCCCACACTATCCCCATCTTGTGAACATGCGGGGCGAGAAGCGCGGCACTTCCGGAGTTGAAAGAGGCGCGTATAATGACTGGCCATGCAAACAACCTCGATGACGAACCGGGAACTTTGGCAGAATGCTCTCGTCCAGATAGAACTCGGTACATCAGAGGCAAGCTTCCGCACCTGGTTCCGGAATACCGACATCGGCGGGAGGGAGGGAGGCACGGTACATGTCGCAGTGCCCAGCAAAATAGTCAAAGAGTGGCTTATGGAGAAACACCACAAGCTTATTCTGAAAGCCCTCCGCAGTCTCGACGCTAGCGTGCGTATCGTCGAGTACACGGTACACCGTTCGGTAATCCCCGCCGTCGAGCGCAAACAAGGACGTCAGCAGCCCACCGAGAATGCATCGCTTGACCTCCAGGCCCTCTACATAGACAAGCGCGACAACCTGAATCCTCGTTATACATTCGAAACGTTCGTCGTGGGGCCTTTCAACCAGTTGGCGCACGCGGCGGCAAAAGCAGTCCTTGAGAGGCCCGGTCTCGCATACAATCCGCTCTTCATCTACGGCTCGACCGGGCATGGCAAGACGCACCTTATACAAGCCGTCGGGAATTACTTCAAGAAGGCCCACGCAAATAAAAAAGTGCTGTATGTGACTTCAGAACGATTCGCCGTCGACTACATCAACGCGGTTCGAGCCGGGCACGCGAATAATTTCAAAGATCAGTACCGCAGCCACGACGTTCTTATCATGGACGACGTGCAATTCATCGCAAATACGGAAAAAACCCAGGAAGAATTGTTCCACCTTTTCAACGCTCTGCATGACAGCAACAAGCAGATAGTCTTTTCTTCCGACAAGCACCCCAATTTCCTGCCTGGGTTTGAAGAGCGTCTCAAGGGGCGCTTCGCGGCCGGCATGATAGCGGAAATTCCGGAGCCAGACATTGAGTCGAGAACGGCTATCATAAAAGCCAAGATAGAACAGCACGGCTTTAGCATCCCCGAAGACATAATCCAATACATCGCCGAAAGCGTGCGCGGCAACATCCGTGAGATCGAGGGCGTATTAAATATGATCGTCTGCAAATCGCAGCTCAAAGGCAAGGCGGTTTCGCTTGCGGATGTGCGGACCCTTGTGAAGCACAATGTGAAGCCCAACAAGGGCGTGTCAGTGGAGGAGGTAGTGCGCAGGATCGCCCAATATTATGAGATCCCGGAGAAAAGCATCTATGAAAAGACCCGTAAAAAGGAAGTTGTAAAACCTCGGCAGATAATAATGTATATGCTACGCGAGGAATTCAGCGTTTCTTATCCGTCGATAGGGGAGAAATTAGGCGGACGCGACCACACGACCGTCATACACTCATGTGAAAAGATAAAGCATGAGATAAAGACCGATACGGCGCTTGAACAGGAGCTCGAGCACATCCGCGCGCTCATTCATTCATAAGATGTGGACACGCTGTGTATTGCTATCTGAAAACCCTCGAGTTGTTAGAGTACAAAAAATCAAAAATAGAACTTAAGTACTCCAATAGTTAACTACTAACACTTACTCAACATCCCACACCACTATAAATATCCATATTAAACGGAATTAAAATCACTTATACACACAATCCACCTTACTAGTAGTAATAATAGATTTAATATATAACTTTTATATATGAGGTTCACAACTACGAAAAAGAAAATATTAAACGCTTCAATTATTTCCGAACATATTACCGGAAGAAAAGAATCACTACCTATACTTTCTTGCATATTACTGGATGCCGGGAAAGAATTTAGCGTACGGGCTACGAACTTAGAGGCTGGAATAGAGATATGCGTACCTGGGGATATTGAAGAGAAGGGGTCTGTTGCCGTATCGTCTTCTGTTTTTTCCCAAACATTAAGATCTATCAGCGGCGAAAAAATAGTATTCAAAACCGAAGGAGGAAATTTGGTCATAGAGTCTCGGGGTACGAGGACGCTTATAAAAGCGGTGCCGCATGAGGAATTTCCATTACTACCATCGGCTGGAGGGGATAAGAAAGGCATCTCTCTATCTCGCGAGATGTTAATGCGATGCATACAGTCTGTTTCCTATGCGGCATCGGCGTCCATGATCAGGCCGGAGCTTGGGAGCGTTTATATATCGATAAAGACGTCAAGACTTGTATGTGCCGCGACAGACTCGTTCCGCCTTGCGGAAAAAATAATGAAAACAAAAGTAGCGCACGACGGAGGAGAAATATTAATTCCTCTCAAACACGCAGGCGAACTTATCTATGTGCTCGAACGTCTCTCCGACGAGGAAGTGTCGCTTCTTGCAGATGATTCCCAGTTGGCGGTCATCGCGGGCGGGGCCAGATTCATATCACGCATAATTGAAGGAACATTCCCCAACTATCAGGAGATCATTCCGAAGGCCTTTACTACCGAGGCCACTGTCTTGAAAAATGATTTCGCAGAAATGCTGCGCAAGGCGCGCGTGTTTTCCGGGAACGACCAGCATGTCGGGCTCCATCTTTACCCGAAGCGCAAGATTTTCTCCGCGACCGCACAAAGCCCTGACGTGGGCGAGATGTCAGACTCAATTGACGCGGCGATTAGCGGGGAAGATATAGATATAAATTTCCACATCGGCTATTTGTCGGATTGCATTAGTTCTATCTCGTCCGACAGCATCGTCCTGGGGTTCTCCGGAGCTGGCAAACCGCTCGTCATCCGCGGTGTCTCTGACGCGAGCTTCACATATCTTGTGATGCCTCTCAACAGATGACAAGTGCCAATGGACAGGTTCTAAAAAGACCGTTCTATAAACCCGAATTTGTCTTCACTGGATTGTGAACGAGATAGTACGCTCTTCGTCCCCGGAGGCGCTCTCTGCGACAGCGCGCAATGATACCGGTCCGCGCGTGGACGCGGAGATAGACACTGTGTAGGGAGGATTCGTTGAAGCGCCCACGAAAGCACCGTTCAGATAATAGGCAACACGAGTAATTTTTTCAGGATTGGGATACGACGCAGAAAAGACGATGGGAGCGAACGGCGAGACGCTTGTCCCCGACTGCGGAGAGAGGATGATGAACTTACCGCTGTAGGATGCGGTCTTCGCGGGCGCTGTAGCGACACTCGAGAGCTGTCCCAGGTTCGCCTGCGTCCATAGTCTCACTGGATATTCCCAGCGTTCGAATTGCGGGTCGATCGCCGGGCTCAAAGGGCGGCCACCGCGCGGGTTTCCCTTATTTACCCAGTAGAGGATTTCATGGATGCCTTGCGAAGGATCGGTGTTCCAGCTTCCCCGCAAAACCGGCGGAAGCGAATCGAGCCCTGGGTCGGGCGCCGGCGGCGTGAATTGCTCCGACGGATACTTTTCGATCGCATAGGCCATCACCTGATGCCACATCGGCGCCACGATGAAGGCGGCTATCTTTTTTACCATCGGGCTGTTGTCATTGTTCCCCGCCCACGTGCCTATCGCGATTGCGGGCGTGTAGCCGATTATCCACGCGTCGCGCGAGTCGTTGGTCGTACCGGTCTTCGCGGCGACATCCGCGTTCGGGAAGTACATCGGCGACTCCGCGCCGAACTCCGGAGTGCGCGCCACGTTGTCGGAGAGCACGTCGTTTACCTGCCGCGCGATCTGCGAGTCGAGGACGCGTGCGCTCTGCTCCTCGTAGCTCTCCAGGATATTCCGGGCGCTGTCCTCGACTCGCAGGACAGCAACCGGAGGATTCCTCACGCCGTCGTTACCGAAGACGCCGTAGGCCGACGTTTCTTCAAGGAGGTTTACCTCGCCGCCGCCGAGGACGAGAGTGAGCCCGTAGCGCTCCTTCCCTTCGAGCGTCGTGATCCCCATGTCTTCGGCGGTCTTGAGCGAATCGTCGATGCCAGCGAGGTAGAGAACCTTTACCGATGCCACGTTCACCGACTGCGCGAGCGCGTCGCGCAAGGTCATCGGACCGCGGAATTTCTGGTCGTAGTTCCCGGGCGAGTAGCAGGGCGGCGTATCGTTCGCGGTGTCCATAGCGTCGCAGATGGTCGAGAACTGGGTTTGCAGGTCGAACACGATCGTCTCGGGCGTGTATCCCTTCTCGAACGCGGTCGCGTACACGAATGGCTTGAAAGAAGACCCCGGCTGGCGGTTCGCGAGAGCGACGTTCACCTTGCCGTCGATTTCCTCGTCAAAATATCCGCGCGAACCCACCATCGCGAGTACCTGCCCGGATTTCGGGTCTATTGCGACGAGCCCCGCGTTCGATGCATTGAAATTCTTTTCGTTCTCGAGCGCGGCTTTCGACACGACATCCTCCGCTTTTTTCTGCAGGTCGTAGTCGAGGGTGGTCGTAACTTGAAGGCCGCCGTTCTCCACCGCGTCGGGCCCGTATTTCTCTTCCAGATACTCGCGTATGTAGAACACGAAGTGCGGCGCTTTTATCCCGGCCTCTTTTTCATCCTTGAACTCGACTTTTTCCTGTAGCGCCGCGTCGTATTCTTCGGCGCTGATGAAGTTATTTTCCTTCATTTTGAGAAGCACGAGGTTCTTGCGCTTCTCAAGCAGGTCGCGATGGTTGCCATATGGCGAGTATCGCGTCGGCGCTTGCGGAAGTGCCGCCAGGTACGCTGCCTGCGCGAGCCCTACATCCTTCGCATCCACTCCGAAGAAATACTGGCTCGCCTCCTGCACGCCGTATATTGTGCCTCCGTAGGAAGTCTCGTTGAGATATGTTGCCAGTATCTGGTCTTTCGAATACACGCGCTCAAGCTTTATCGCGAGGATTATCTCCTTTATCTTTCGGATTATCGTCTTGTCCCGCGTAAGGAGCGCGTTCTTCACGACCTGCTGGGTTATCGTAGAACCGCCCTGCGCGAAGCTTCCGGAAATGATGTCGACTGCCATTGCACGCATGAACGAGAGCGGGCGGAAGCCGAAGTGCTGGTAGAACTCGGCGTCTTCTATGGCGACAGTGGCGTTCCTGATGTTTAGGGATATGGCTTCGATGGGGACTGCGGTGCGGCGCATCGTGCCGTGGACGTCATAAAGGAGGACGTTCCTCGTTCGGTCATATATCTTTGTCGATTCGGAGACTTTGCGATTCTGGAAATTATCTATGGAGGGAATTGCCAATATCGTCGCCCACGCGAAAAGAATACCTCCGCCAAAAATCGCGACAACGGCAAGCAGGGCGAGCGGAGCTCGCAGAAGCGCGTACAGAGACTTACTCGAATGTCGCGGTTTTCTCCCGCTGTGTCGGAATTGTGGTGGCATAAGACAGAAATCTCGGAGTGGATATTAGGTGGATTGTACAACAAAAGCGACTTTGCTAAAAACATTTTCGCGTGTAATCTTCAGCCAATGAAGTCGAAACTCAAATACGGGGAGAATCCGCACCAAAGCGCCACGTCTTCGTATGCGCCCACATCTGATCCCTTAGCGATACAGAAGTTCAAGCGCCTTGATGGAAAGACGTTCGTGGGCGTCGAGACGAGCTGGATATCGCTCACCGACCTCGGGCGGCTTATCCAGGTAGCCGAGCGTTTTGCGAACGCATATCGCAAAAACATCGGAAGCGCACTCCCGCATTTTGCGGCTCTCGTGAAGCACGGGAACCCATGCGGGGCGGCATTCGGTAAGGACCCAGCGGCTGTCGCGCGCGATGTCTGGAAGGGAGACCCGCAGGCGGCGTTCGGTGGATGCTTGATAGCCACATTCCCTTTTACGAAAAAAATCGCTGAGGCGCTCGCGGAAGGCAACGGCGGAAAGATGCCGTTCTTGAGCGCCATCGCGGCGCCGTCATTCGAGAAAGGCATTACAGAGAGCATAGGCGCCAAGAGCAAATCAACGCACTTCATCGTGAACAAAGCGCTCGCAAAAATCCCGGCCCGTCTTTCGTCTCACCGCGAGGTTAAGTCCGTGCGCGATGTAGTGCTTGAACAGACACCACCGCAGTTCGTTCCCGATTTCTCAAAGACGGCGCATAACGGCTCTGCTCTTTCCGGGAACGAGAAGAAAAGAGTTATTTCCGATCTGTCGCTTGCATACGCCGTGTGCTCGGCGAGCACGAGCAACACCGTGACGCTCGTGCGCGACGGCATGCTCGTCGGCAACGCCGTCGGCCAGCAGAAGCGCGTTGGCTCCGCGAAGCTGGCGCTCCAGCTCGCGCACGAGAACGGACATGATACAAAAGGCGCAGTCGCCGTTTCCGACAGCTATTTCCCGTTCCCGGACGGCGTGGAGGTCCTCGCGAAAGACGGCATTAGGGCTATCTATGCTACGTCCGGTTCCGTACGCGACAATGAG
>Ga0155798_116_pt1 | contig 11747 bp, 10 predicted proteins | sample RifCSPlowO2_01_FD_107452 | JGI IMG/M metagenome (GOLD analysis project Ga0155798, IMG submission 107452) | Candidatus Kaiserbacteria bacterium RIFCSPLOWO2_01_FULL_52_36
GCTGCCGAACGACTTGTTGGACAGCATGAACGACATATCCGAGCGATTTATGCTCTCTACTGTCCCTGCCAATGTCTCTGATTCCCGTTCAAGAGAAATGTCGCGAATACGCGTCGGGTTTATCATGAGGGTATCCGCTCCCGAAACAAGAGCGCCTTCTATATCCAGAATGTCGCCCTCTTTGATATCTGCTATGGTCATCTTCTCCCCATGATTTTTGCTGATGTCAGTTGATTTGTTCACAAGCACGGTTACTCGTATGAACGTCTGCCCCCACCTAGCTCTGGAAAAAAGATTCGTCCCGGCTTTCTGTACAACAATGATCCTCTTGGCGGTAAACAGGCCATCGGGAGTCAGATGGATTTCCGAAGTAGCGTCGGCTATGGCCATGGCCGGGCCGAATATCGCCAGAATAGTTACTGCAAGTAATGCGCGTTTGATGAGAAAGTGCATGTAAATATAAGATTAGTCTCGCATGAGAAATATAGCATCATCTCACTCGGTGTCGAACTCATTCGGACGGGCAGTCTTCCCTATCCGATGAAATCCCATGGAGTATGCTGTTTTCAGGCTGAAATAAAGAGCCAGCATGAACATGAGCCCGATAACTTCTCTGGCAACAAAAGCGGAAGAAGAACCGGAAGTATATAACCGTAGCGCGGCAACTTCGACAAAGACCAAGAACGCTCCGGCCGCTATGCAGTCAATGGCAATGACCCACTTGACTTTAGGGTTGGTAAGCGCGGCTAGCAAAAGAAGGATGGCTGAGCTGAGAGGTATGAAGTAAATAGTGCCAGGCAGTATATTGCCGAATATCGGAGTAAGGACGAATAGAAGGACCGCGCAAATTACGAATAGTACGCGCACTTCGTTGCCGTAGTAGTGTGCGACAAGAGACCTTAGATACGCGGCTCTTCGCCCCGGAGGTGGTGCAGGCATGCAAACATTATAACCTCGGAAGGCGTCCCGAGAGAGCGCACTTCGCGCGATTTAGCGCGGGTACAGTTTGTTGAGCGTTTCCTGCAGGGCCGACAACGCATTCGCTATCTGGCTTAAGCTTGCCGCCGATGCGACGGAAGAGGTGAACGAGACGACATTGCCATAAGTCTTGCCGAATTGGTTTTCCGCGATGGCGCAGTAGTAATACGTGGTACCGGATGTGAGACCGGTGACATTTTCCGAGAACGAAGTCTTCTGATATACCGGGCTGAATGAGGTGCCGCCAGCGGAAGGCACGCGAGTGCCGAACGTGTTATTGCAGGTGCCGGGATTCGTCGTGCCGCCGCGGAACCAACCCGTCGTGCCTGTGGTACCGGCAGGATTGACCGTCCCGTTCAAAGTGGCCGTGCTTGCGGTAATGCTGGTGGCGGCGACAGTCCCGACGATCGGGAGAGAGTTCGGGGCCGAGGTGTCGGTGGTGGTTGTGTTTGCCGTGACGGTGTGGGTAACGGTCGCCGAATCTGTTCCTCCGGGGCCAGTGCAAGTATTCGTCGCTACATACGTTCCCACGGTCGGGGTCGTGAACGTCTGCGGGCCGCCGCTCGTGGGGCCGCTTGAGATAGTGCCGCCACCGTCAGGCCCGGTGTACGAGAGCGTGCAGGAGGTCGCGTTCTCCGACGAGCCCCAGGTGAGGGTGTAGGGATCTCCCGAGACAGTCGAGGGTGTCGATTGCTTGAGTGTGGCGTCGAGTGTAGGAGTCGATGCAGTCCCCGTGGTGCCGCTCGAAGGCGTAGTGAGCGAAACGACATTGCCGTAGCTCTTCCCGAACGGGTTCTTTGCGATAGCGCAGTAGTAGTACGTGGTGCCGGGCGTGAGGCCGGTGACCGCAAGCGAGAATGAGGTCGTAAGATATCCTGCGGCGAACGCGGTATCGTCACTCTCACTTGAACGAGTACCGAACGTATCGTTGCATGTGCCTGGGTTTGTCGCACTCGCTCGGAACCAGCCAGTTGTGCCAGTAGTGCCCGCAGAATTCACCCGGCCGTTCAGGGTGACCGAAGTTGCAGTGATGTTAGTAGATGCGTCCGTATATACGATCGGGAGAGAGTTCGGGTTTGAATTTGCCGTAACTGTGTGCGTCAAAGATTGAGATGCCGTCGCTCCTGTCGAACTGGTGCAGGTGTTCGTCGCAATGAACGTGCCGACGGTTGGTGTGTTGAACGTCTGCGAGCCGACTGTGGGACCGCTCGAGATCGTCGCGCCGCCGTCGGGACCGGTATACGCGACGGTGCATGAGACCGCGTTCGTGGAGTCCCAGTTGAGCGTGTACGCGACTCCAGCGGCCGTAGAAGCGCTCGTTTGAGTGAGCGTGGCTTTGAGTGCAGGTGTCGAATCGGTGGTCGTCGTGGTCCCGCTCACTGTGAACGAAGAACTCTCGACAATGGTAGGATCGCTGCCTACCGCGTACTGCTTCACACGTAAGATGTAAGTGCCTGCGGGAACGGAGCTCACTGCCGTGCTCCCGATGCCCGAAGCCGTTGGCGCGAGCGTACTCAACAGATTGCCGGTCTGTTGGTTAATGAGCTGAATGTAGGAGTTCGCTGGCAAATTCGTGTAAACAACAGTTACAATGCCCGTTCCCGAAACCACTGAGCCAGAGCCGCTTATCGTTGCGGATTGGTTAGTCGGATTAGCGGTCGACGTGACCGTGTGCGTGATCGGTGGCGAGATTGTCGTCGTCCCCCAGTAGCCGGTGCAGGTGTTCGTTCCCGTGTACGTACCCGCGGTCGCGGTCGTGAACGTCTGCGAGCCGCTCGTGGGGCCGCTCGAGATCGTCGCGCCGCCGTCTGGACCGGTGTATGTCACTTTGCATGAAGTCGCGTTCTTCGAGCTCCAGGATACGGTGTACGCATCTCCTGAGGCCGTTGTGTCTGCCGATTGAGAAAGAGAGGCGGAGGGAGTGGAATCCGAGGTCGATGTGGTGCCGCCCACGGTGAATGAAGAGCTCTCGGCAATGATGGGATCAACGCCTACTCCATACTGCTTTACCCGGAGGAGATAGGTGCCTGACGGAACGGAACTTGCAGTAGCGGTGCCACTCCCTGAAACCCCGGATGCGACCGTGCTCTGCAGACTCCCCGTTTGCTGATTGATGAGCTGGATATATGAGTTCGAGGGCAAATTCTTGTAGGTGGTATTTACGGTATTCCCCGAGACGGAGCCGCTGACAGCGGCCGCAGTGGAGGATGTGCCGCCCACGCTGATAACGACGCTCCGCACGATAGTGAAGGGGCCGGTGCATTCCCACGCAGAGCACTGTTCTCTCTCTGTCACCGTAGCCGTGTAGGTCCCGGGCGAGGTGTAGGTATGGGTGAGCGTGAACGGAGTAATCGGTGGAAATCTATCGGTCTGTCCATCGCCGAATGTAATCGTGTAGTAGATGCCGCTATCGGCAGTGCTGCGCGAATTCGTGATAGTGAACGAGACCGTGAGCGGAGCGCGGCCGGATGGCGGGGATGCTTGCACGTTCGGGGTACCGCCTGTTGTCGTTCCGCCATCGCCTGCAGTGTCCGAACAATCCGGCTGGCGCATTGCCATGAGCGTCTTCGGGCCGAGGACTCCCCAACCGGTCGTTTCCGGATCGCCGGACGAGATGATGTCGTGCGACGACTGCCACAGCTGGACTGCAGACTCCGTCTGGACGCCGTAGTAGCCGGTCACTGAGCCAGAGGCCAAGAGCCCTTCCGCAATGAGGAAATTCTGGAGAGCCATCACGTCCGCGCCGTTCAAGCCGCGGTATAACCTGCGCGTGACCGCGTTGCATGCGAGGTGGTTATATCCCGGCGTTCCCTCTCCCGGTGCTAATATTGCCGTGTCCGAACCCGAGCTACTTGTCGTTGTGTTTGAAATTGACGCCGAAAGGGTGGCTATCTGCTGCTGCAGCTGATTAAGCTGGGTTAGGAGCGCGGCTATCTGCTCTTGCACGGTAAGCGCGCTGGTTAGTAAAGGAGTGGCAAGAAGAACCAGACCGACTCCCCCGAACGCTATTTTTTTAAGCATGAGAAAAAGAGGACCACTAGCTGATATACCGAAATGGTGGCATATTTTCGGACTTTGTCGAGAGCGATTTCGGCGATTGTGAGGATAACTTCGAGCACGAAAACATGCGGGGCGCCAAGGGCGCCCCGCATGTTTTCTCACTTCAAAAACCGCTTATGGTGTCACAGTAACTATGGTACCGGATGTGTTTTGCCCCCCGGCGCTGTTCGTCGCGATGAACGTGACCTGGTACGTGCCGCTTGTCTGATACACGTGCGAGAAAGTCATGGTCTGCGCGCCGCCAGTAACGATCGGTTGGGAGTACGACGCGGTTCCTGCCGTACCCTCATCGCCCCAGCGCACGGAAACCCACGCGCTCAGGTTGCTTTGATTATTGGCAGTGATCGTCCATGTTCCCAATGTCTTCGCCGCAAGCAAGGTCGGACCGCTTATGTTCTGTATCGTCGGTGAAACCGCATTGCTTCCTGAGCCGGCAAGTGACGTAAGGGTGAACGGCACCGTGTTGCTCGTCGCGCCGTTCTCATTCGTGACAGAGATTCCATACACGCCGAGAGAGAGTGTCTGCGAGCCGTAACCCGTGAGCTGTGAAGGCACAGGGAACGAGAGCGAGTTGCCGTCGTTCGACGTGATACCGGTGATGACGCCGGAGCCGAAGTGGATCGTGTTATTCCGTCGGCTGAACCCGGAGCCGATGACCGTTATCGAAGAGCCCACCGCCCCGGACATCGGGTACATATTGTTGATGGTCGCGCTCCCGTACGTGTTGTAACTGCCGAAACCGTACGAACATACGCCGGATGTGCCGTATACCGCGCATCCGACAGGGCCGCCAGCTACGACCGTGAACGGAAGACTGTTGCTGATGCCACGCGCGTTCGTGACAAAAATCGGATACGTCCCCGCTCCTATGTATTGCGTGGACAGACAGGAGAATCTGCCGCAGTTGGTCGTGCTGGAAGGAGTGGACACGGGAACGGAAAAAGTGATGGAAGAGCCGTCCGAGGCGAATGTGCCTGTGACGGGAACATTCCCGAAATAGACGCTGTTATAATTCGTATCGAAGCCGGAGCCGTATATGGTGACCGATGTTCCTACGCCGCCAGAAGATACAGAAAGCGAGCCGATGGAGAGAGTATTGACGGAAACCGTTGGAAGCGGGGGCGTGGTCACGAAAGATGTGAAGGACGAGGTCGTGCCACAGGTGGAATTTCTTATCGCAACGCGCGTTTGCACGTCGACACTGCCGCTCTGCGCTATCCCCTGCTGTCCCTGGAAGTTAATGACTGCCTGCCGCGTCGCCGAACCGAAATAGCCGGTGACCATCCAGTTTCCGGAGCCGGGATAATTTTGGCCGACAAGAAAATTCTGCAGAGTAGTAACATCGGAGCCGCGCGAACCGTAAGAAAGGTCGCGAGACAAGCTTGCGCATGCGGAAACACCGGTCTGCGTAATCGTGCCGCCTCCTATCACCGGATACGTCTGCGCCCACGCGACATCAGCGGAGAGAATCGCGGCGGCTATAAGCACTGACACCAGTCTGACTCGGTTCATAAATTCAAATTCTTTAAAACATGGCTAAAAATCGACATTTATTGATCTCAGTCCGAACTTAATATGTTAATCTTAACACAATTCCTTTCATTGCGCAAGTCCCTAGTGTCGAGGTTACTTGACCGCAAAGGGAGTACCCGTATGCTTGCCAAGCCTGCTGCGGGGTCACCCCCCGCTACACACAAACAGGCTGAGTGCTCATACCAAATGCATTCGAGCACTCGGGGCGGCGTTCTGGTGGGACGACCGCCCCACTTCTTTTGAAATTGACACCAGATGCGGTATCTGATAATGTTCGTGCTTACGAACATTTGTATATGCACCGCACATCCATCAGCCCACGGCGCGAGGACTACCTCCGCGCCATACTGCGCCTCGAAGAAGAGACCGACCGCGTGGGAATAACGAAAATCGCCCGCTACCTGCGCCTGAGTAAATCGACCGTCTCGGAGCGCCTCAAAGAGCTCATGCGCGACGGTTTCGTCGTCGAGAGCTCGTATGCATCTGTCCGGCTCACGCCGCGCGGACGCAAGACCGCACAACTCATCACATACAAGCACCGCGTCATTGAGGTGTTCCTCCATTCCATATTGAAAATGCCGAAATCGAAGGTGCACAAAGAGGCGCATCTGCTCGAACATGCCTTGAGCGAAGAGGTCGCGAAAAAGCTTGCACATTTTTTGGGGAATCCCCGCCACGACCCTCATGGCATGCCGATCCCGCGCCTGAACTGACACCATGAATCCCGTTAGAAATCGCGAACGACGAATTCAAGAGCATTTTATGCAGGTCAACATTACCAGTCATAATAAAATAGGCAGCGGGAAGCGACATGTTTCCGCGTCCTATTTCTAACGGGATGAACGCAGGCGCATTCATAGACGAAGAATCGAAGAGCCTTTCCGAGGTGCACAGTTCTGTTAACGTGCCTCCGCCAAGTGGCTCGTTCATAAGAAAGCTGCTCGCATTCTCCGGCCCCGGATACCTCGTCGCCGTCGGCTACATGGACCCGGGCAACTGGGCGACCGACCTAGCCGGGGGTGCCCGCTTCGGCTACACACTCCTCTTCGTCATCCTTATCTCGAACGTGATGGCGATATTGCTCCAGCACCTGGCGCTTAAGCTCGGCATCGCAACCGGCAGGGATTTGGCACAGGCTTGCCGTGATGCATATCGCAAGCCGGTGCGCATCGCGCTCTGGGTCATGGCACAGATAATGATAATCGCGTGCGACCTCGCGGAAGTTATCGGTTCGGCTATCGCGCTCAACCTGCTCTTCCACATCCCGCTCGCCATCGGCGTCGTCATCACGGCGGCCGACGTGCTCCTTATCCTCATGCTCCAGAAAAAAGGGTTCCGCTACCTTGAGGCGCTCATTATCGCGCTCATTTCGACAATCGTAGTCGCATTCGGGCTTGAGATATTTCTCTCGAAGCCGGAGATTGCTGCGGTCCTCGCCGGTTTCATTCCCACAGCTGCCATATTCACCGACAAAGAGATGCTCTACATAGCACTCGGTATCATGGGCGCGACCGTCATGCCGCACAACATATTCCTCCACTCTTCAATAGTCCAAACCCGCCGCTACGAGCGCGACCTTCCAGGCAAGAAAGAGGCGGTGAAATTTGCCACCATTGATACCGTCATCGCGCTCATGGGCGCTTTTTTCGTGAACTCGGCCATACTCATAATGTCGGCGTCGGTTTTCCATTTCTCCGGCCACGCGGATGTGAACGACATCGACCAGGCATTTTTCCTTCTCTCGCCGCTTCTCGGAACCACGCTCGCGAGCATCGTGTTCGCATTGGCGCTACTCGCATCCGGCCAGAACTCGACTCTGACCGGAACTCTGACCGGACAGATCATCATGGAGGGTTTCCTCAATCTCAAAATGCGGCCGTGGATACAGCGGATGATGACGCGCGGGCTTGCCATCATTCCTGCGCTCGCGGTAATAATTTTCTTCAAGGATTTCGGCGTGGGCAAGCTTCTCATCTTGAGCCAGGTAATATTGAGCATACAATTGCCTTTTGCCGTGATACCGCTCGTTATGTTCACGAGCAGCCGGAAACGTATGGGCGATTTCGTGAATCCGATATGGCTCAAGATAGTCTCCTACTTCCTGGCGACTGTCATTACCGCTTTGAATGTGTGGCTGATATATAATCTCGCATTTAGCTAAAACGCAAACAGGCCGCAGCGTTAGACGCAGCGGCCTGTGGCAGAAAAACCTAGGCCGAATTACATTGACGCTCCAGAACCGCACGAGCGGCAATTTCCTTTATGCGTTGAGACTTCGTAGACCGCCGAGAGACCGACTAGAACATATACTAGCCACTCGACCACCGGCCACGAGCCGAGGATCGCATTGACTACATTCCAGTCTCCGCCAAAGAATCCCCCGAGACCGACGAGACCCCAATTCAAACCACCGACGACAAGGAGAACTAACGCGACGCCGTGTAATTTCATATTGGCATTAGAAAATATTGGCTGGTAACTCGACCGCCTGACACAGAATAGTATGATGCCTGCTTTGATAGGACGCCAGTGAGATATCCACTCCGCCGCTCGGCCCTCTGCCCGGTTAGTAGAAAAGGGCATAACACTGCGCAAGTTATGAACATTTAGTCCTGATTTGGCCTTATATTTCATGCTTGTTCTTGCACACAAATAACGGCAGTGCATGCGCTATGCCATTTTTCACTACCGGGTCTGCACACGGAGGCCTCGTCATTTAGAGAGCGGCCTGATAGGATGATGGCAATGTCGAAAAAAGTGAGGAAAGCCGTGATTCCCGCGGCCGGACTGGGTACGAGATTCCTGCCGGCGACAAAAGCGATGCCCAAAGAGATGCTTCCAATAGTTGATAAGCCGATAATCCAGTACGTTGTGGAGGAAGCGGTCGCTTCCGGCATAGAAGAGATAATAATAGTCACCGGATGGAATAAACGCAGTATAGAAGACCACTTCGATTATCCTTTCGAGCTTGAAAAGCGGCTCCTTGAAGTCGGTAAGGCAAAAGAAGCGGAGGAAGTGCGCAATATCGCCAACCTGGCGAATTTCGTGTATATCAGGCAAAAGGGTCCCTACGGCAACGGCACTCCCGTTCTTAACGCGAAGAGCGTGATCGGCGACGAGCCGTTCGCAGTTCTATGGGGAGACGAGTTTATTTATTCTGACCCGCCGCGTCTCAAGCAGATGATGGATGTATGGGAAAAACATGGCGTACCCAGCATTTCCGCCGTACGCGTGCCAGAAGATGCCGTCGGCAAATACGGTATTGCGGATGTTACGCCCGTCGAGCCGGGAATATTCAAGATAAACTCCATAGTTGAGAAGCCCGGGGTGGGTGAAGCGCCGTCCAACCTTGCTACGCATGGTGCATACATAATGACGCCGCGGCTTTTCGAGATTTTGGAAGAGACGCCGACTGGCAAGAACGGCGAACTATGGCTCGTCGACGCAATTTCCGCTCTGGCAAAGGAACAGGATGTATATGCGGTGGAAATACAAAACGGGAAATATTACGATACCGGCAACAAGCTCGAATATCTGAAAACGGTGGTAGAATTCGGGCTCAAGCATCCGGACCTGAACGGTGATTTCAGGGACTTTATCAAAGATCTTAAACTGTAATGCTATGGGAATATACATTCTAATCGCAGTGGTCATGTACATTCTGGTTTCTCTCCGTGTATTGAGACAGTACGAGCGCGGCGTTGTATTTCTCCTCGGGAAATTCACGAGCGTGCGCGAGCCGGGACTTTCTCTTATCTTCATCCCCTTCCAGCAGATGACGCGAGTATCTCTGCGCACGGTCACAATGCAAATCGCCTCGCAGAAAATAATCACGAAAGACAATGTCTCCATAGATATCGCGGCCGTTGCCTACTACCGCGTTACAAATCCCGAAAAAGCGGTGATCGCGATAGAGGACGTGTATAATGCAACGAACCAGATATCTCAAACTACCGTGCGCAATGTCGTCGGACAATTCAGTCTTGACCAGCTTCTGTCGGAAACGGTAAAAATCAACGAGCAGATAAAAAATGTCATAGACGCTCACACGGAGCCGTGGGGAGCCCAGGTTACTGCGGTGGAAATCAAAGACATCGCTCTTCCAGATAATATGCAGAGAGCGATGGCGAAAGAAGCCGAAGCCGAGCGCGAACGCCGGGCGAAGATCGTCGCCGCCGAGGGCGAGTTCCAAGCCGCAGTGAAATTGGGCGAGGCGGCCGACATCATCACCAAGCACCCCGTAGCGCTTCAGCTGCGCACCTTGCAGACCATGGCGGAAATATCTGTTGAAAAGAATTCAACGATAATCTTCCCCGCACAATTCATGACGACGGTGCGTGAGGCGATATCGCTGCTTAAAACGGATTCATCTAGCAAATAGGCTGTGTTAGAATACGCTGGCCTGTCCCGTTAGAGACCGCGGTCGCACAAGACGCCAGTTGCGCGCGCAGTTACTAGCGGGGCATTACGAATAACATGAGTAGTGAACCAACACGAACGCGACCTGTCTCTAACGGGATGAAAAAAACCGCGCTTCTTGCGTCGTATGCGAAAGACGAGCCGCTCCTGCGGCTTGGACGCTTGCTCGTTCAAAACGGATGGATAATCTTGGGTTCTGCCGGCACGACAAAATATCTAAGTGAGAACGGCGTCTCCTGCCGAGATGTTGCCGAGATGGTAGGTCCGCCAATCTTAGGACATCGCGTCGTGACTCTAGCACGCGAGATTTATGCGGGACTTTTGGCGACCGATTCGGACGGCACGGAATTGGAGAGACTCGGCATCCCGCGAATAGACCTTGTCTACGTGACGCTCTATCCTCTTGAAGAAACGATCTCGGATACGGCTTCGACCCCGGCAGACGTTATTGAGAAAACCGACATCGGTGGACCGACACTTTTGCGCGCCGCGGCAAAAGGCCGGCGGCTAGTAATTAGCGACCCGAAACAAATCGATATGCTCGAATCTTGGATGAAGCGCGGCTCGCCGGAGAACGAGCGCGAAGCTTTCGTTCTGCGTCTCGCCGCCGCCGCAGAACGCCGCGTCGCAGAATACGTAAATGCATCCGCTTCGTATTGGGAACGGAACACGCGCGGTTAAGACGAGTGCGCATCATGCTGAAACACATTTTCTTCGATCTCGATAAGACGCTTACAGTGAGCCGCACGCCTATGCCGCCCGCGCATCAGGAACTTTTTGAGCGCTTGTGCAAAGAAAAGGATGTGGTGGTTGTCACGGGCGGCAGTGCCGCACAGATACGTGAGCAAGTGACTCCGCGCTTCGATGGCAAATATTGGATACTTGCCCAAAGCGGGAACGATGCGCGAGGCAAGGACAGCAGTGTCATCTGGGGGGAAACCTTGAACGCGGCGCAGGCAAAGGCAGTGGCCGATTTTATCCAGATTCTCAAGAACTATTTCAATGTGTCAGTGAAAGATGAGGGCGACCTTGTTGAAAATCGCGGCGCGCAGATCACTTACAGCGTGCTCGGTTTCCATGAAGATGTTGCGAAAAAATATGCGTTCGACCCTGATGATTCCAAACGCGGCGCGGCTCTCGCGGCCTTTCCGGCAGAAGTAAAGAAGTTCATGAGCGTCGGTATTGAGGTAACGCCTGCCGGTACGACAAGTTTTAATTTTATTCTTGCCGGCAAGCACAAAGGTTTCAATATTGCGCGTTTCATCGAGCATGAGGGGTGGAAAAAAGAAGACTGTGTGTATGTGGGTGATGCGCTTTTCCCCGGCGGCAATGATGAGAGTGTCATCGGTGTTATCCCGACGCATCCGGTAAAAGACCCCGACGAAACGTTCCTGTATATTCGGAACGATCTGTTATCCTAGTCTCTCATGCAAAACGCGCTCAGCATTCATAAGCTCAAAAAGACGTACGGCAACGGCGTCGAGGCACTTAAAGGCGTGTCGCTCGAAGTCCCCGAAGGAGATTTTTTCGCACTCCTAGGCCCCAACGGCGCGGGAAAAACCACTATCATCGGAGTCGTGACCGGTCTCGTGAATAAAACCGAGGGCACTGTTTCCGTCTTCGGGCACGATATCGAGAAAGAGCCGGAAACAGCGCGTGCGCAGATAGGTGTGGTGCCGCAGGAAATCAATTTCAATCCGTTCGAGAAGTGTATTGATGTAGTCGTCAATCAGGGAGGTTATTACGGTATTCCCCGC
>Ga0155798_113_pt1 | contig 10029 bp, 9 predicted proteins | sample RifCSPlowO2_01_FD_107452 | JGI IMG/M metagenome (GOLD analysis project Ga0155798, IMG submission 107452) | Candidatus Kaiserbacteria bacterium RIFCSPLOWO2_01_FULL_52_36
AACACGGCTTAGGGATAATAACACGGACTACATATTGCCAGAATGGTATACTTGGTTGCATGGATGGACATAACAACAATCATTATCCGCCCCATAAGCATCTCGTCCGCTACTTTAGGGACAACATCGCCGTCGCGCTCGGTTTGGTGCTCGTATGGCGCGGGATGTGGTACATACTCGACTCGATCGATAAATACATATTCGACGGCAACCACATATACACGGCCCTTCCATGGCTCGTTATCGGCATCCTCATTCTGTATCTTCCGGACAAGGATTTGAAGGAACTCCAGAAACTTTAGGCATCGCGAATGAGGGACAAGAAACCTCCGTCGTGAAGGGGCTCGGTCTTTGGCGGAACAAGAAAAGGTAATAGCCTGCGCGGCTTCGAAAAAATAGCCAGGAAAGTCTTCAAAGCCGCGCGATAAACTCACGAGACTTGCCTCCGAAACGAGGATTCCCGCGTTCGTTCACAGGCACTTCGTTTAATACGATCCCATCGACATCTATATTCTCGACAATATCTCGTAACGATGGGTCGTCTTTAATTTGCTGCTGTATTTTCTCCAAAGCCGCTCGGTTATGAAGCACCAGAACTCCTTTTTGTCCCGTAGCACCCTTCACTCCTCTTAGAGTCCCTACATCACCTCGTATTGAGTCTCCAACGGCAATCAGTCTGTCCCGAGCAATTTTAACTCCTTTAGATTCCAAGCCCTTTATCAAGTGTTCCATTGCTCTCTCCTTTCCTCCGCCTATCATCATCTCATCCGTGGCAAGGTCCAAGAAAAGATCTGCCAAGCCCAATATCTTGGCGATGGCATTCGCGTATTTTCCTGGATTGGCCGTCATCAGGACCATCGGTATGCCGAGTCGCTGATAAAGCTCGGCCAAGTGGAAGATGGGTTTTAGTTTTATTTCCTCGAATTTTTCCGGGTGTGATTTATATTCTTCTTCTATAAGCTTGGTTGCTATCTCGGCGTACTTGGCTGCGTTTTCCGCCGCACGCTTATGCGCAACTCCGTCTTTCCCATCAATGTCCTTTTCGTTAGGTAAGTATCGTTCTCTCCAATACCTTTCCGGGTCGATCCATTTCTTGTGCCCATTCTCGTAGATCTCAATAAGACGGTCGTGCCCACGATAAGAATGTCCAAGTTTATTGCCTAAGAGATCAATTCTTTGCAATTCATCTTTATCTGCTTCCTGCGGGTAGAGTTGACTTAGGGCATGTTTGGTCATGGACCTTAAACTCAACAAAGTCTCGTCAATATCGAAAAATGCCAGCGCTTTCGCCTTGCCGTCCTTCTCTAATGCGACGGGGAGTTCCGGATGGGTCCCGTCCATTTTCTCGAGCCCAGATTCGATTTTTATCCTGGACTTCCTTGTCTCCAGTGTTTCCATACGAAGAAAGTATATCAGAATCACAAACCTTGCGCGGCCGACCGGAAGTGAAGGAACTCCAGAAACTTTAGGCATCGCGTTTGCGGGTTCGAGTCCCGAAGGAAGTGAAGCGGTTTACTTCCTTCGACGCGTTCAGAAGCGCAAAACGGATACCAGTTGGTATCCGTTTTGTAGCTTGGCGCGATCGACGGGACTCGAACCCGCAACCTCGTCCGTGACAGGGACGCGCTCTAACCAGTTGAGCTACGACCGCATTTATGCTCGTACAATATACCCGCTCATCGTCCCTTTTCCAAACATTCAATTCCCGCGATGGTGCCGTGCACTTCGAAGTTCCCGAATGGGGTGAGGGCGCGAAGTAGTGCCGGCGGCAGGGATCGGACCTGCGACCTCCGCTTTATGAGTGCGATGCTCTACCACTGAGCTACGCCGGCAAATGAGGAGCAAAATGAGGATATACCATATACGCATTTTCTCCGAACGCCGCCGACGTATGAACCTGTGATTACGCCGGCAAGTGAGGAGCAAAATGAGGGTATACTATATTCCCATTTCGCTAGCCGACATAATAACGAAATTCCGCCCAATACTCCACACTCCACGGTTGCCCGATTTCATGCTATATCTGTGCGTATGTGGAACACTGTAATGGGCATTAATACTATTTTATTCGTACTTGCATCCATATTCCTGGTTTACGCCATAGGAGCGGCAATTCTCACGGGTGCGTGGAAGCAACTTCTGGTCGCATTTATACTCTTCGTTATCACGATTATTGCAGAAATTATATTTGCATCGTTGTCGAACTGATAGTTGCTATTCCAAGACCACCAAGTCCTGCAACAGCTAAAGCGCCACAAAGGTTGTTGAATGGAGAATGTTCGAACTTGTTAGATATCTTAGCCTTTGAAGTCCACGCCGGCACACGCAGGTTCTGAAGGAACTTCTTCGTACGGCACGAAACGTACCATGCCTCCCCGATTTATTCGGTACGAATCCAGCAGGTTTTTATATTCTGTAGTCCCTCTTAAATCGATGTTCGGAGTTAAGCTTTTGATGACAAAGGCCTGGTATGTTTTATTGTGTTTTTCTCTCGCCTCTGTGGTATTAATATGGCCTGCCGTTTTCCTTTCATCGGCATTTCGATAGTCAGATTGTTGTGCTGTGCGAAAATACCAAATACCATAGATATCAGCTACAAAATTTACCAACTTCCCTTTTGGAATACGAAAAAGGCCAAGCTCGTGCTCAACGATTTTGGCCGCTTGTAGATCACCGGGAATAGAACTTGGCGGGGTCGCGAATCTCTTGTATGCATCACTGTTCGGTGTTGAAGCGCGGAATATTTCGTTGGGATGCGAGTGACCTGTGCAGATCTTTTTTGTATCTCCATACTTTGGATTGTTAAGAAGCGCTCTGGCATATTGGGAAACATTAAATTCAGCACGTCCGCCACTCCCAGAATTTATCTGCAGCCATTCACCTTCCGTTTTTGAATATTGCACATAAGTAAAGCGGCTTTCGTTCGTATCTTTTCTTACACTCTCCCGTATATTTCCCGTAATAGCGTTATTCCACGATGTTTGCGGAGCAAGTTCGAGAGCCTGGGCAGGATTGTGATCAAAGGCAGCTAAAGCAGCGATGAGAACGCTCGCTTCAACCAGATGAGAGCGGTTCCTTTCAAGAGCTTTGGGCGTTGTACTGCGTATCCCCTCATGCATGAGTCTATATTGTAGCAGGAAGGGCGTGCTTTTCTTGCTTTTGCTCCGAGAGTCGGACCCTGACCAATAATTTCTCGTGGCAAGCTCCGTACTACTTCCGACCAATTTTGTTGCGCGGGCAGGATTAACGCTGGTGTAAGTACAGTTCCCTCGCCGACAAATCCACGCTGCGCTTACATATTTTCTTGGTGTACGTCTGATTCTTTTTTTATCACATCCGGGCTGCACTGTGTCTGACTGAAGCTCAAGAGTATCTTGGAATATCGCCCTGAACTGGTCCAGAATTCTGCAATCGCATACACAAGAACATACGGCCGCTTTATATCTTTTCCGTCGCAAGACTGCGTAAAAATTCGTCTACTCTCGAACGAGTCTTAAAGTAGTAGCGAGCGGCACTAGACGCCGATTTGCCAACTCGGATCGTGATCCCATCTGCAAGTGCCCGAAACGCATCCTCATCGGTCAGGCTATCGCCAATATAGATCGGCATCGTATCGGAATGCTCTCTGAGAATACGGAACATCTCAAGGGCACACTGACCCTTCGTGCTTACGGAATTCGGCATGATGTCAAACGTGGAGAGATCGTTGATTATTCGTATGCTATGCGTATGAGCATATGCCGCGATCTTCGCATTCGCTTCGCGTACGAATTCCATTCCCTCTGCTTTGGCCAATCGCCGATAGTGCAGGGCGTAGCTCATCCCCTTGTCCTCTGGACGAATTTGCGGATAGCGCATAGCGAGATTAGCGAGCTTTCGCTTGGCCAGACGAAAGATATGCATCGTTCTATGAGGTATCGGCACCGAAATAGGTGTGCGCGATGGCGCCATTAAGAATTCGAGGCCGTGTGACCCTGCGTATGAGATTCCGGGAATTCGTACCCTCTTTTGAATGTCCTCAAGAGAACGGCCACTGACTATCGCCACAGGATAACGTTCTCCAAGTACACGTAGTACCGTACGAAGACGGGAGGACATCGAAGCTTTCCGGTGGTGCGATACGATGGGCGCAAGGGTGCCGTCAAAGTCAAGTATGAGAACACAACCGCTCTTCTTGGCGCACTTGAGGATTGAACTCATGTGCTTATCGACATCTTTCATGCTATTCAAGCTGCGAGAGCGCTTTGATAAGCTCCGCCGACCAGCGATAAATATTGTAGTCGCGGACGGAGTCTCGCATCGTCTTCATGCGCTTATTCTGTTCAGCCTTCGGCATCGTTAGGGCAATGCGCAATACTTCTGAAGTTTCTTCGGCACTATAGGGATTAATGAGTAGTGCCCCCTTGAGATCTCTGGATGCCCCAGTAAACTGGCTTAATACAAGCACCCCGAATTCGTCGCGACGAGCGGCGACAAATTCCTTTGCGACCAGGTTCATGCCGTCATGCAGAGATGTAATGAGACAGACGTTCGCGTGTTGATATAGATGAATAAGTGCTTCGTGCGTGTAGTTTCGTTTCTCAAGTACGATGGGCTTCCAATCTTTTGTACCAAATTTCTTATTAATACGAACCGCTTCTTCCGTCACTCGCATAGCATATTCTCGATACTTCTCGACCGTCTCGCGGGTTGGCGATGCAATCTGGAGCAACGTTAGATTCCCGGAATATTCTGGATGCTTATCAAGCAGAAATTCTATTCCTTTGAATCTTTCAAGGATTCCTTTCGTGTAATCTAGACGATCAACGCCGAGCACAAGATATGTGCTTTTGATCCCCAGGACAGTAAGAACGGTTTTGTCGAGTTTTCCATGCCCCTCAGCAATGCCCGGAAATGCGATCGAGATAGGAAATGGCTTGATCAAGGTCTGGTGTGTCCCGCGGAATACTGAGAACCGCTCGTAGTCAATACGTGACTCAACTTCATTCCCCACGGTATCGATGAAGTTGTTGCAGTATTGTTGAGTATGAAAACCTATAAGATCGGCTCCAAGCATGCCAAATAAAAGTTCCTCCCGCCAAGGACAAATGTTGAATTGCGCAGCAGAGGGCCATGGAATATGCCAGAAGAGCGCAACAAGCGCATCGGGGCGAACTTTCTTTATCATTTCAGGGACAAGCGCAAGGTGGTAATCCTGTACTAATACGATCGGCCGCTTCGCGTGCCGTATTTCATCTAGCAGCGTCTTCGCGAATTTTGCATTCACTCTTTTATACTCACTCCAGTCTTCCGCTCGGAAAAGAGGCCGGGTGTGAGCCATGAGACAGAGTGGCCAAAGCGCCTCATTCGATAATCCCGTGTAGTAGCCGTTTATCTCCTTTTCTGTTAGCCACACGCGCTTCAGCGTATATTTCGGCTCTTCCGGCGGGACCGCGATCTTGTCCTCGGCATCGACGGTCGCCTTGTCGGCGTCCCCGCTACCGTGCGCTATCCACGTGCCACCGCATGCCTCCATGACAGGCTCCAGTGCAGTCACAACGCCGCCCGCTGGAACGGACCACTCAATTTTATTTTTCACTTTATTATGTACATAGGGCTCGCGATTAGAAATGACGAATATCGGTCGATCTTTCAAATAGGCTTTGATGAACTCTTTGAGTCGTTCCGCTGTCCATGGGGAATCTATTTTTTCGAGGCGCATACGAGCCTCTTCACTGGCTGAGTGCCGTGCCTGTCGTAGGCTCATCGTTACTTTGGAAATCTCTCCGGCAAGAGGCTCGAAGAAACTTGTGCCAGGAACCGCATCAATCTCGGAATTGCCTTTACGAACCGCTTTCAGCGACTCAACCATTTTTAAGATGGAGCGGAAAAAGACCCATCTCACCAAGACGAAAATGACCGCGGCGAAAAGAAGAAGCTGCAAGAAAAGGCGCAGTAGATTTTCGCGCCATATTGAGCGTATCGCCTCGTCAATGTAATCGGCTTTTTCAACGACCATGAGCGCCCCAATAGTGCGTTCTCCCTGACGTATCGGATTAACGAACACGTACGCTCTTTCCTCGCCGTTACGTGTGAACTCACTGAATGAACTATTGCTGTCCATCGCTCGTATCGCGAGTGCGCTTCCCGAGACATCGGACACTGTGCCCGAATATGCCGCAACTCGTCCTGCGCTGTCAAAAACCCACAGCGCGGTGATGCGCTCGTTACTGGCTATCTTATCTACGGTTTTCTGTATTGCCATCCGGGAACCCTGCATTAATAATTGCTTGATTGATTCCGCGAGGCTGTCGGCGAGAACCCGGGTTCGGTATTGTAAATCTGACGAAAGACTCAACTCCTCCCGATTTGCCTGATAGAACGTAAAACTGCCGACAATGAGGGCTATCGCACACATAACGCCGCCAGTAATCAGAAGAATCTGCCGCATTGAATAGATAATACCGGCTATATCGATTGGACTCAAGCGCTGAAGAACCGAACGATTACTGCCATGGACTTCAACTTCTATATTTCGTCCGACAATGGGGGTCGGTACCGTACCAATTTTGACGCCAGTGGGAACGAGTTCCGTGCATCACAACTCTGTTGCGGGGGCTAGACACCTGGGAAACCCTCGGTTTTCCCATACCTTCCTCCACGGGGAACTCCCGTTCCCCGACCCCTTCCCAAGTCCTGCCCCCGCAGAAATAGAGAACAGAGAAAAATCCCGGCAAGCGGGATTTTTCTCTGTTCTTGTTGCACTCGTAGGACGGGATTGGCACCAGATTACAGCATGGTTGAGTGAGATAATAAACGCTAATACAAATTGACTAGTGTTTATCCTATGTGCCCACAATTTTCTGCCTGGTCTCTTCCCAAGTTGTTACCCCATTCATAAAATCAAGAACTGCATTGATACGAGGGTCAGAAAAAGGGATTTCGGCAATGATGACCTCGCGCGACCTTAACATATTTAGATTCTCAGTCATTGAATTCTCCTGGTACGCTTGCTTATCTGAAAGCACCTCTCTTTTGTGTTCATAACTCTTAAATTTATAGAGAATGACGGACGATTTCGTGAGAATCATATCGGCCATTATCAACTCTACTGGAGAATGGATAAGATCGCTCCAAGAAGGAGCGGCTCGCTCACGTTCAATACGACCTATAGGGCCCGAACGAGAAGAAGCCTCAGGAGTGGGAGGATGGTTGTGGATATGGAAAGGCTGTTTATAGTCACGACGTTTGTCCGCGAGATAGTTAGCGTCTCTAGCAAACTTTTGAGATGGACTATATAGGTCATAGGTATTGTCGGGCCAATCATAACCCGTCGACACCGGATGCCCCGTTGATACGATCAGTGTCCCGTCTCTGTCGTGCAAACCTCCGAGTTCGATCGGCTGGACTCCCCATTTTTCTAGGTCTTCTTTTTTGATTGACCCTTTAGCAATGGGTAGATCGAACGGTGTCCGTATACGTCGATCAGGTGTTTTCGTGAGTTCAGATGATACAGTCTCCAGTGCTGATGAAAGCGCGACCTTATGGGTGTGTTGAGGAATTCTTTCAAATCCACTTAATTTCTTTACCTGTTGAACGAACTTCTCGAATGAAGCCATGCAGATAATATTAGCACCGATGGTGTAAAACCAGTCCGACCTCCGGCCGTTCTTGTTGCGGGGGCAGGACATGACGTCAACTCAGTAAGACTTTTATTCGTGCTACGCATTCTAAAAATCTAAGTGGTTCCTGACCGGGCTCGACCGTCGCAAACGACATGTCTCCGCCTTGCAATTCCTGATGCGAAGTGCGAAGGCACTTCGCTCCCCTCGCAAAAGCACAAAGCCAAAACGCCCCTGCAGGGGCGCTCTGGTTTTGGCTTGTTGCGGGGGCAGGACTTGCACCTGCGATCTTCAGGTTATGCGTACCGCTACGGCTTTCGCCGCTCCATCCGCCAACTGATTGAGTACAATCAAGTGTTGGGCAACAGATGGATTCGTGGTCTGGACTATACCTTCATCCATTCCCCTTTCGGAGAATTAGGATGTCTGCCGTCTAGTCTCTACACCTTTCCCTAGATTCTCACTTGGGACTTGGCTCGGTATTGCCATCTCGTAATGCGAGAGAGGTTTCACCGAATTTGACAGATGTTCCACAAGAGATTTCTCTCAAGTGAGCCCATTTGAGCCTGACGAGATACTACTTCTCCACCCCGCTTTTGGCAGTATAGACGTACGACGTGTCCCGCGCAAGTATCTGTACAACCGATTCACTATCTAGAAACCTCATGATAGCATTATGGCATGGCATTTGTCCTGCTTCGGGAAAAGGCACGCGCTTTGCGTCAAAACGGGGAAAGTATCGCAAAAATCGGAGTAATACTTCACGCTAGCAAAAGCACTGTAAGCTACTGGTGCAGAGATATCGCGCTATCGGCTAAACAGGTTCGACGTCTTGCATTTAGGCAGCAAGAAGCGGGAGCTTTGGGCCGCCTGCGAGCAGCTGAGAAGAAAAGGGCCATCCGCATGGAAGCGGTGCGAGTCGAATCGAACCGCGGCTCACGAGATGCCGGTATACTTAGTCAGCGAGATCTTTTTATACTAGGTGTTGGCTTATATTGGGGCGAGGGATACAAAAGTGGTAATGAGGAGTGCGGACTTACAAACAGCAACCCAGACATAATCCGTGCCTTTATGATTTGGTTAAAGCGTGCGTACAATATTCCTTCCTCAGACCTGATACTTCGAGTATCAATTAACCGCACCCATCGCGATAGAGTTGCCATAGTGGAACAGTATTGGTCAAAGGTTACTGCGATTCCGCGTTCGCAATTCACAAAAACAAGTCTGATCAAAGCACGCTCCCGAAAGATATATTCAAATCCAGAGCAGCACTACGGCACGCTCCGTATCAAAGTGCGCAGAGGAACTGCCCTTCGTCGGAGAATTCTTGGGTCTATTAAAGCAGTCTCTAAACAAATTTATTGAATTATCTGAGATTCTTTGAACACTCGCGCGTATAAACCGATAGTGCGGCGTACTTCGCTTTCATCCAAATGGAGGTTAGAGCCCTCGTGTGCGATACGGTTGCGAACCTTGTGCGCCTCCCAGGCCTGGTCGATAGTATTGAAGCTCACGCGATCCACCTGTTTCATTTTGTCGGATATCGTCTCTCCCTTGTATCCTCTCATGTCTAACAGCTCGTTCAGCATGATGTCCGCCTCAAGTATGGCGAGCCGCCAACTCTGTTGATTATCGGAGTCCGCCTGCTCGAGTATCCTGTTCCAACGCAATTGTGTCTTCGGAATGTCACGAGCAATGACAGTGTGCTCCGCATCCTGGAATTTAAGGCGCTCGAAGTGCCGCACTTGCCTGATGCGGATGAAGCAGTAGATCATGCCCGCCGAGAGCACGAGCGAGATGAACATCGAAATGGCGACAAATACATTCCAGTTGTGCACGAAGGAGTTGAACTGCTCGGGAGAAGATGTTCTTTCGAGAAATGAAACGATGCTTGCCGTAGTAACAGGTTCTGTTATCGGAGTTACTCCGGTTGGTATCGGGCTCCCGCCGGAGCTGGTGCCGGCAAGGGTGGCGACCGTGCCCGGGACAAACTTGAAGGCGATCTCGCCTACGTACCAGAATATCTGTGCGAACGCATCACCGAATGAGAGGTCGCCGTTCATCCCGTTAGAGGCAGGTCACGGTCAGCACCGCGCACTCTGCGATTAGTTGCTTGTACTGTGTTCGACCCATGTGTCATGAACTTGATACCTGCCAGAAGCGACCGCGGCCTCTAACGGGATTCATCCTTTAAATTATAACCTAGAAACGAAGTGGCGGATGTCACCTGCCTGCTTCAACGTCTTTCCCGATGGTAAATAGCGCCTCTTCGTTCCCGTGCGCCCCGATGACCTGAAATCCGACAGGGAGCGGGATGCCGTCGCGCTTAACAGAGCCGGAAGGGACAGAGATTGCGGGGACGCCTGCGAGATTCATCGGCACTGTGAAGATATCTTCGAGGTACATCGAAAGCGGGTCGGATTTCTCG
>Ga0155798_125_pt1 | contig 8408 bp, 8 predicted proteins | sample RifCSPlowO2_01_FD_107452 | JGI IMG/M metagenome (GOLD analysis project Ga0155798, IMG submission 107452) | Candidatus Kaiserbacteria bacterium RIFCSPLOWO2_01_FULL_52_36
TATATTTCAGCCTGAAAAGACGCGATTATTCTTCCAGTTTCGGCTTATATTCTTTCTCGTATCGCGCCATACTTTCACGGATTATCTTCAGAGCTTCTGGAACGTCCAGAAATTCGCCGACGACGCCCGTGTCCGGTTTCTTTAGCGCTTTGTAGTTCTCCCAATAGTATTTCGTCTCCTGCTTGAAATAAGGGCCGAGGTCCTCAACCGATTTAATGTGGTCCACGCGCTTGTCGTCAGCGAGCACAGCAATGACCTTGTCGTCCACTTCGCCGGTATCGATGAATTTCATCGCGCCGATAACGCGCGCTTCGACGAGTGAACCGGGGACCAAAGGCTCGGTGATGTTCACGATCTCGATGTCGAGCGGATCGCCGTCGAGGTCCCAAGTGCAGGGGATGGCGCCATAGGTGAACGGGTATGCGAGCGATGAGTAGCCTACCCGGTCGAGCTTTAGCTGTCCGGATTCGGTAATGAGCTCGTATTTATTAATTGAGCCGGATGAGACTTCTACGATCGTGTTCACCACGCCTTTCTCCTCGTCTGCAAAAGCAGGGAGCACATGCAGGAGATTCAGCATGTAGCGCGATGGTTTGTGGTTGATGTTCGCCATAACACTGAAAAGTGTACACGGTTAGTGTGATCTCGGCTAGTTCTTTTCGGGGGCAGGTGTCTCATCACTGGATTCCGGTTTTGGCATCGGTACGGCATCCATCTGTTCCTCAAGCTCTGCTTTTTCATTCGCGAGTTCTGTAAGAGCTTCTTGTTTCGATTCGGCAACTATCTCCGTCGGAGCAGCTTCAGCAGAAATTGTACCGCTGGCGGAGCGGATGTCGATTTTCCAGCCGGTCAGCCGCGCTGCCAGGCGCACGTTTTGTCCTCCGCGGCCGATTGCGAGCGACTGTTGGTCGTCTGCGACTTGCACCACCGCTCGGCCTTCGTCCTCGAAAAGTTCAATACCGAGAACTTGCGCCGGTTTCAGCGCTTCCTGAACGTATTCCGACGGTTTTTCTGACCACTCGACGACATCGATTTTCTCGCCGCCGAGCTCCGATGTGACAACTGCGACGCGCACTCCGCGCTGACCCACAAGCGCGCCCACAGGGTCCACGTGGTCGTCGTTCGAGAACACCGCTATTTTCGCGCGGCTGCCGGGCTCGCGGACGATGCCTTTTACCTCGACGACGCCGGAAGCCATTTCCGGCACTTCTGTTTCAAAAAGTTTTACCAAAAAGCGCGGGTGCGAACGGGAAAGGCGGATGAACGTGCCGCGCACGCCCTCGTCTACGCGCAAAAGCAATGCGCGCACACGTTCGCCCTGGCGATATCGCTCGCTCGGTATCTGTTCGTCGTAGGGAAGTATGGCTGTCGCACGGCCGAGATCTACATAGAGGTTGCCGCGCTCAAAACGCTGAACGTGGCCGGTAACTATCTCGCCCTCGCGCTCGCCGTATTCCGCGATGATGCTCGCGCGCTCCGCTTCGCGCACTTTTTGCATAATGACCTGCTTTGCCGCCTGTGCCGCGATTCGTCCGAAATCCTCGCGTGTTTCAAGAGGGAAGGAAATTTCTTCATCGAGCTGCGCGTCCTTTCGTATGCGCCGCGCGTCTTCGAGCATGATGTGCTGTTCTGGGTTGAAGCGCGAGCGGTGGTCGTCTTCGCCGGTTTCTTCCTCGCCCTCTTTGCGCACGAGAGAATCGTCGACGACGATTTTCGCCTGGCGGAATTCCATGTCGCCGGTCTCCGGATTGAACGTCGCGCGGATTATCTGGCCACGCTTTCCATATTCGCGGCGGTATGCGGCGGCAAGCGCGGTTGAAATAGCATCAATAACGCTCTCGCGCGAAATGCCGCGTTCCTGCTGAAGTTCGTCCAATGCTGAGCCGAGTGATTTGAGGTCGAATAGGGCCATAGTTGAATGAGTTTTAAGTTTCTAAAAAAAGCGTCCGGCTGATGCCGGAACGAATGCAAGCAGTATATATGAGTAATATACCGTGTCAACGTCCTTCTCTACCTGCGCTTTTTTGGCTTCGTCTCGCCGCGGAAGCCATATCCGGATTTAACGATTTTCTTCGCGCGCACACGCCGCTCCGCGCGAGTCGCGCGCGCGACATCCTCGATGTTCGCAAACGTCCCGTCGGGATTGCGTATGGAGTAGACCAATTTCCCGTCGCGCCGGAATTTGGTGCGGAATATGCCTCGCCGTTTCATACCTCTCTATTATATAGATGTATTGTATCCGCAAGCCCCTGGTGCGCCGTTTCGGTGGATTGCGGGAATTGCAGATTTTCCGCCGTGCATGCAGTTTCCTCTGTTATAATTGAACGGCGCATGGCACCAGATCGGGCTTGTGTTTTCTGCAACCCGACACTTATAACTTGTTCTTATGTACATTCCAGACACAAATTTAAGGACATTTCTCGCCGACGCCGGTCTTGTCTCCCAGAAAGATTTTGATGTTGCCGAAAATGAGGCAAAAGAGGCGAAGCGTCCGGTTGGCGAGATACTCACGGCGAAGAACGCCATCGGCGAAGACGAGCTACGCCGCACCTATGCATACATACTAGGCATCCCATTCGTTTCTCTCACCGGTACGAATATAAAATACGAAACGCTATCTCTTATCCCCGAGCCCGTCGCGCGCCGCAACAACATCATCGCCTACAACCACAGCGGCGACGAGCTTGAAGTGGCGATGCTCGATACCGACGACTTGGCGGCGATAGATTTCATAAAAAAGAAAACGCATCTCAAGATCCTTCCGCGACTGACCGATGTCGCGTCGGTGAAATATGCGCTTAAGGAGTATCAGCAGTCGCTCAAAGAGAATTTGGGCGACGTCATCAAGAATGAGACCGAAACGCTTGATAAGGCGGCACCCATGGGAGGAGAGGAAGATCTGCGGCGGGTTGCCGAAGGTGTCCCCGCGGTGCGTATAGTGGATACGCTAATCCGTCACGCCAATGCCCAAGGAGCTTCCGACATTCACATTGAGCCACTGGAGGAGTCACTCCTAATCCGCTACCGCATCGATGGAATTCTGCACGATGCGATGGAGCTGCCTAAACACGCGGCGAACGCCATCACCGCGCGCGTGAAAGTCCTGGCGAACATGAAACTTGATGAAAAACGCCTGCCGCAAGACGGTCGCTTCGGCGCTGAGAGCGGAGGAGAGAAGATATCTTTTCGCGTATCCGTCTTGCCGACGTATTTCGGTGAAAAAATCGTGATGCGGCTTCTTCGCAACAGCATTTCCGGCTTCACGCTCGAATCCATAGGACTACACGGCCTCGGCTTGGAGCGCATGCATGATTCGCTTCGCGGAACTACCGGCATGATACTCGCGTGCGGCCCAACGGGCTCCGGCAAGTCGACCACTCTCTATACTTTATTGGATATCGTCAACAAGCCGGGCGTAAATATTTCTACCATTGAAGACCCGATAGAATATCAAATGCCGCGCGTGAACCAGACTCAGGTACGCCCTGAGATAGGCTTCACGTTCGCCAATGGCCTGCGCTCCCTTGTGCGGCAAGACCCGGACATAATAATGGTGGGTGAGATACGCGACAAGGAAACAGCATCGCTAGCGATAAACGCGGCGCTCACGGGCCATCTCGTGCTTTCCACTTTGCACACGAACTCAGCCTCAGGCGCAATCCCGCGCCTTTTAGACATGGGAATAGAGCCGTTCCTTCTCGTCTCGACCCTGCGCGTGATAGTAGGTCAGCGTTTGGTACGAAAACTGTGCACTGACCGCAAAAAATACGCGCTCTCGCTTGACGAGCAATCACAGCTTGAGAAAGAAGTCGACGCCGGGTCCATACTGCGCGCTCTCAAGGAAGAGAAAGCGGAAGCACAAGACGCGACGTGGAAAAATATATCGTTCTATCGTCCGGAAGAAACGCCAGCATGCCCATCCGGCTATTCAGGGCGCATCGGTATTTATGAAGTGCTTCCTGTAACTTCCACAATCAAAGAGCTGGTAATGGCGGATGCCACGGGCGATGCGATAGAAAAACAGGCGCGCTCGGAAGGCATGCTCACTATGAGCGAAGACGGCATCTTCAAGGCTGCGCAGGGGATAACGACGATCGAGGAAGTGCTGCGTGTAATAGCGGAATGAGAAGTCGCTCCAAGACCATGTGATTTTTGACGGAGGAATCACTCAAACCGTCAGAAATCACACGTTCTTCTCGCTGAAGTTGGAAAAGAAAAAATACTCCACACCCTACGGTATAATAATGAAGTACCATGGCGCGATTTACGTACATAGCGGAGAAAAATAACGGAGAAGAATATAAGGGCGTGGCTGACGCGCAGGACCGATTTGAGCTGTATAAGATAGTGCGCGGGGAAGGCGGGCATATAGTTTCCGTAGCTGAAGAGCATGGAAGCAGGTTCTGGGGTCTTTCACATTGGAATGCGAAACTATCGAGTATTTCCGAGTATGAACAGATACTTTTTGCTAGGAATCTTGGCGCCATGCTGACCGCGGGCTTGCCGCTCGCCCGCGCGCTCTCCGTTATAGAGCGGCAGACCAGTAATCCTAAGATGTCAGCTCTGGTGTCAGAGATAGCAAGCGACGTGCGCCGTGGCGATCCGCTCCATGCGGTGCTTATGAAACACCCGGACACTTTCTCGCGGTTATTCATAGCGATGGTGCGCGTGGGCGAAGAGGGCGGGAGCCTGCCCGCGTCGTTAAGCGTCACATCCGACCAGATGGAGCGCATGTATGAGCTTAAGAAGAAGATACGCGGCGCACTGATCTATCCTTCTATCGTCGTGTGTTCGATGATAGGTATCGGCGTTCTAATGATGATAAAGGTGGTGCCGACCTTGACGCAGACATTCACGGAAATGAAAGTCGAATTGCCGATCTCGACGCAAGTTGTGATAGCCATAAGCGATTTTCTTGTCCAGTACACCTTTGTCTCATTCTTCGCGCTCATCGGAATTGTCGCCTCGGTATACGCCGCGGTACGTACGCAAAGAGGTCGCCGCGTAAGCGACTTCCTATTTCTTCATACGCCGCTCATCGGAAATCTTGTGCGCGAGGTGAACGCCGCGCGGACGGCCCGTACGCTTGCATCGCTCATATCTTCGGGAGTCGATGTGCTGACGGCGCTCGACATCACGGGCGAGGTCGTGCAGAACGCATACTTCCAGGATGTCATCCGTGCGGCTGCGCGCGCAGTCCGGGCAGGCGAGCCGCTATCGGCTTCATTCACCAGCCGCACGGACCTTTACCCCGCATTCGTGGGCGAGATGATGGCGGTGGGCGAGGAAACTGGGCAGACGAAAGACATGTTGGATCGCCTCGCGCTTTTCTACGAAGAGGAGGTGGACCGCAAGACGAAAGACATGTCGACCGTCATCGAACCATTCCTTATGATTTTTATCGGTGTCGTAGTCGGCCTTTTCGCCGTTTCGATGATAACGCCCATCTACTCGCTCTCGCAGAGCATAGGGTAGCCACTAGGGGTTAGCCATTAGCCACTAGTATGAACTCGAGAAACAGCGAAGTCGGATCCTCTAATGACTACTCGCGAGCGACTGATCCCATGCATTTGAAACGCGGTATAACCCTCATCGATACATTGGTGGGATCGGCGCTCATGCTCGTCGTATTCGTCGGCGTTGCCGCGGCATTCCAGCTGAGCGTCAATGTGGTGACGAACAACAGGGCGCGCGCAGGAGCAGTAGTGCTCGCGGACGAGCGTATGGAATACATCCGCTCGCTTCCCTATGCATCAGTCGGTACTACTGGAGGCAATCCGGCCGGTTCAATATCGCAATCGGAAATAGTTGCCCTGAACAGCATCTCGTACACTCTCCGGACGCTTATCGTGTATGCGGATGATCCGAAAGACGGTTTGGGCACAGCGGATTCGAACGGCATCACGCAAGACTACAAGGCCGTCAAAGTCGATGTGTCGTGGAGCTCGCGCAACGGAATCCGGCACATCATACTCGTCACGCGCGTTTCGCCGCCTTATGGCGTGGAGGCAAATACTGCACCGTTCTTATCGCGCATAAGCGCGCGCGCCGTATGATGCGGAACTCACGCGGCATGAGCATGATAGAAGTCGTTATCTGGATATCGGTCCTGGTCATGGTGCTCGCCGCGCTCACCGAATCGGTGCGGTACTTCAATCGCACCGGCAAGTACACGATAGAACAGGCGAGCGCCGTCTCTTCGGGCCAGCGCGGTATCGACCGGGCGGTACGCGCTATACGAGAAGCCGCATACTCGAGCCAGGGCGCATTCCCGGTCGTTTCCATTGGAGCGAACAGCTTCGTGTTCTATGCGGATATCGATCAGGATCCGCTAATCGAGAAGGTACGCTATTTTCTGCAAGGGTCGTCCCTCATGCAGGGAATAACGGACGCTGTCGGCGATCCGCCGGGCTACACTGGCGCCGAGTCAGTCTCAGTACTTTCGGACTTTGTGCGCAATCTCGCAGAGAACACCCCGATATTCCGCTACTATAACGGAAACGGCGCGGAGATAACGAATTACTCGCTATGGGCGGACGTGCGATACGTCAACGCGAACCTCATCATAGACGTGGATACTAATAGAATGCCGAACCATGTCGAGCTTGAATCTTCGGCGGCGCTCCGTAATCTCACAGGGCAATAATATGAAAATACACGGCGTACGCATCATGAACTTTCCGCGGGCTCGCGGCATCACCGTTATACTCGTGCTCGCTTTCATGGGGATATTCGCGCTTCTTCTGGGGACCGTGACGAGCTACGTTCTTGAGCAGGGCAAATACGGCCGCGCTCTCTACGCGCGCGAGCAGGCGCTCCATGTCGCAGAATCCGGGCTCGAGTACTACCGGTGGTTCCTCGCGCACAACCCGGGCATCCTCACGAGCGGGACCGGTCTCGTGAGCCCCGACACGTACGCGGTGGACGATCCGGAAGGCGGCGAGCTGGGAAGCGCCACGATAACCGCGACCGCCAACATGCAGTGCGGAGAAGTGCAGTGGATAGATCTTACGTCGCGCGGAGTATCAAATGCCAACACAGGTTTCCCACGGACGCTTCTCGCGCGCTACATACGTCCGTCTGTCGGCGAGTATTCCTATCTTCTCAACAGCAATGTCTGGGCAGGCGCCGACAGGAATATTTTCGGACCCTATCACTCAAATAAAGGCATTCACATGGACGGGACGAATAATTCGAATGTGACGAGCGGAGTCTCTACGTGGACCTGTAATTCCGCTGCCGGCTGTTCCCCATCGCAATCAAAGCCGGGGATATTCGGCAACGGAAGCGGCTCATCGCTATGGAGCTATCCTGTGGCCCCGGTAAGTTTTGCCGGCATGGCGGCCGATTTCCCGAATTTGAAGGCGAAAGCGGAAACCTATGGACTGATGCTTGCTACGACGTCGGTGCAATTGGTCGGCGTACAACAAGGCAGTGCGTTCGATCCTGTCGGCAACAATGAACGGAAAGGATTCCACCTTGTTTTTAACTCGGACGGGACTGTGGCGGTATACCGGGTAAACAATACAAGCGGCGCTCAAAGCATTCATAGCGACGATCTGACCAGGTGGCAGAACGACTATCATACGATAACTGACGAAACGCTTGTCGGCACGTATACAGCTCCCTCAGGCTGTTCAGTTATCTATTCGGAAGCGAAAACGTGGATTGAGGGGACCGTCTCCGGGAAGATAATCGTTGTCGCGGCGGATGACGGCGATTTTAGCCCAGATATAATCCTGAACGGCAACATCAACTACGCGGCGACGGATGGAACGACCGGCCTGACCGCGATCGCGGAACACTCGGTCCTGATACCGCTCGTCGTCCCCGACGAGATGTCCATCCGCGGCATATATGTGGCGCAGACGGGATATTTCGGGCGCAATCTCTACGACTGCACGTATTCTCCGTATGACGTGCGCACGTCGCTCACCCAAAATGGCACTATCGTTTCAAACTTAAGCACCGGGACGCAGTGGTTGTACGGATGGTGCGGCGAGATTTCGGGATTTCTCACGCGCACAGATAGTTACGACAGATTGCTCGCATTCTCTCCGTCGCCTTTCACGCCTACGGCGACCTCGACGTATAGGCTTGTGTTGTGGAGAGAGGAGTGACGCTCGAAGCCCGGCTGTTTTTGACGGAAGAATCACTCAAACCGTCAAAAACAGCCGGGCATTCTCGCTGAGGTTGGGAAAAGAAAAGAGGAATGGTGCGACGTGATACAATCGGTTCCATGAAATCCATCGTCGTGGCGAATTGGAAGATGAACCCCGCCTCATTCAAGGAAGCGAAAAAGCTTTTCGAGGCGGCGAAGAAGGCGGCGGAAAAATCCCCGAATGTGTCGCTTATCGTTGCGCCTCCCGCGATATTTCTGCGCGAACTTGCGGGAGGGTATAGAGGAA
>Ga0155798_115_pt1 | contig 6524 bp, 7 predicted proteins | sample RifCSPlowO2_01_FD_107452 | JGI IMG/M metagenome (GOLD analysis project Ga0155798, IMG submission 107452) | Candidatus Kaiserbacteria bacterium RIFCSPLOWO2_01_FULL_52_36
GATGAGGGTGAGGAGGTGCTTCGAGAACCTGTCGCGCATGAACCGAAAGATGACCATATCCCCGACCACTGCTCCCAAGGCGCCGAAAAGCGCGGTCAACAGTACAGAGTTCGCGTGAGCGATCTCGCCGAGAGATACGATCGCCGGAGCGGTGGTGAAGATGGAGGTGAAGAACATCCCCGCGATGAAGCTCCCGATCATTTCCGATTCTTTTGTGGCCGTAAGGACGTTGGACAAGACCTGCGTCTGGATGAGTATGACGGCGACCAGGATGCTGATCGCGACAAGCGCGATATCCTGCAAGAACAGGAAGCCCGAGTTATTTCTGCCGTTTTTCATGCGATGTTGGAATTATACATCCTCCGTTCGGATTCAGACATATGGCGGAAAGGGAGGGACCGCGAGTACGCTTTTCTTCCGCAACTCAAAAACTCGCCGCCGCTCGTTTTTGGTCGTGTCCGCGACTCGCGACCCGTCGCACTCGACAGGTACCCCGCTTCGTCTTTTCGAATTCCTCCCTCTTTCTCGCAACGATGAATTGCGCGGATGCTCTCCCGGAGCATCCTTGCAAATCATTGCGGTGGCGATTTCCGGAAGTTTGAATCGATGAGACGGCTAAACTTTAACAATCTTGATAGAAGCATACAGAAATTAAGGAGAATTTACAGAGAAAATCCTGAATGGTTCGAGATCCCTGTTTTTGCTCAAAAAATCTACTAAAGTTAAGAATATGCGATGGAAGTGTGAGTTTTTCCAACTTCCATTTGCATAAAGTGAATTTACAGCCATATCCGCTACAATCGACTACTCTTAACTAATCTGATTCCGCCATATCCAATAAGCAAACAACCCACAGCCAAGTTTAGTATTTGGATCAGTAATACAGGAATGCTTCCTTTTATTAGTGAGAATATAATTGTCGATAGTCCCATAAATAAAAGCGTTGCAAACCCAGTTCCAAGTCCGAATATAATTAATTCTTTTTTCTGATAGTTGTACTCAAGAGCTTTGGCTGTAAATAAACTTGTAAAGAAAACGATTGTCATTGGACTAGAAATAGTAAGTAGGAAGACTGAGACGAAACTCGATATTAAAGTCATCGAGGCGATGCTAGTAGTCGATGATGCACCACCCGTAATATCTTTAATGATAATCAATCCGAATACGACTAATACAATCGAGCTGGCAATTCCAAAAATCTTCTTAACTTTTTTATTCTCTAATAATTTTCCTACGCCCAAAATTGCCAGTGTGATGTAGAAATAATCAACGATAGTAACCGCTAATACTCCAGCTAAACCATTAAAGATAGTTCCTTGTAATGTTAGGTTGGTAATAAAAAAGAAAACTGGCCCCACTGCAAGTTGAAGAACTAATCCCGTTGCTAAACCATTTCTAAAAATTTTCATAATTTACTCGGTTCGAATCCCTTGCGGGTTCGACCATTTTTATAAATTTCGTTTTTAAAATGTGCGATAAAATAAGGACTTTTACCTGCTCATTTTTCAAAACTACTGGCGGGGACGATGTCCCGAAATTAGAACCGAAGCGACTTAATTTCAGGAAAGTTGATAAAATGATACGGAATCTAAGACGACTCTACAAAGAAAATCCTAGCTTGTTTGAGATTCCTGCTTTCGCCCAAAAACAATATTAGCTATTTGCTCCACTTCTTTATCCGAGAGCTTTGAGCCCTCAAGACGTGTAGATGCGCCAGCAGAGGCTATAAGGGTTGCACGACGAAGCTCCGCCAGATGTTCTGACGAGATAAAGGAAGTTTTCTTTGTGTGCTTTGATTTCGTCATGTTGATATTCATTAAAATTAAATTTTCTCTATTTTAGCTGATCGAAAGGCTGTCAATATATCCTGTTTGAGAATAGAAGTGTAATCTTTAGTTTCTTTTCCATCTTTATCAAGAAGAGATGTGCCATTGCCGTAGAATACAATTTTTGTATCTTTTGCAAGTTCTATTATAGCCACAAATCCTTTCAGAAGAACTTTCTCATATTCAGTCTCTATAATTTGAGGAAGGAAATTCCGACTCTTTAATTTTAGCATCGGATTGGAATTATTAAACATTGATGCCATAAGAGCCATGAGTATCCGATTGCGGAAATTCTTACTCTTACTACCAACGTCAGTGTGAGATGAACCCCCAGAAAACCAATATAGTTTTCCAGAATAGCCGCTTATATTTATAGGCTCCGGATCATACGCATTGGTTTCGGGCATCTCATAATAAGGATGGGGGTCACCGAAGTCCCCTAACCAGTTCTTTTGGTCAGCAACGGCAAGATCAAAGTGGTCTTGCAAGGTAAAATCCTTACTCTGTCTGAATTTTGCCAGATATGCTCCGAGCCACGATTGGTACTGCTTTTCATTTCTTAGGAATCGGGAAGATGTTCCGTCAACGAGTGCGCCGACCGTAAAGTAATTAACACCTTGTGCTTTCATGCCATGCTTCGCCCACGATTTTTCCATATCAAAAATCATCCAACCGTTGATCCAAGTTTCAGGAATAGCTGTAAAGGTGAGGCGATAGCCTATTTTCTTCTCTAGCCGATGCATTAAAGCGCTGTACACTAGAGCAAATATTTTATAGAGAATATTCATTGTGGTTCGAATCCCTTCAGGGTTCTTACATTTTATCATTTTTCGGTTTTGAAATGTAGCGCAAAATAAGGGAATTTTTACTGTCACTTTCCAAAACTATTGGCGGTGTAATCATATCCTTTGCGCGAACCTTTTTCGAGCGGAAGCCCTGACTTCGCACGCTCCGCGTGCGTGGTGGCTTGAAACTGCATCGTACGCCCCGATTGAGTGCCAATGCTGAATCCCGCCACGCGCGGAGTACCGCGCGTCCCGCCCTCTCGCCTTGCCGCTCCTCTCCATTCTGATTTTTTTGCGGGGGGGAATTTGAAAAAAGGAATGGGCGGCAAAGGCGAGGGGCGGCTTCCTTTTAGGAAAAAGGAAGAGGCGTGATTCAAATACAAATGGTGCCTCGCCATACAAAATTCTTTAAGGAATGGCGAGACGCAAATCTGTATACGCTTGCCCCAAACCCACCCATGCGCGCGCAATCATCCCCGCCGTTTTTGAGGAACAGTATAAAACGGCGGGGATGGCTCCCTGTGAAATTCAGTTCGTGATTGAGAAAACTCGATCGCTGTAATCTCTGCCAAGTTCTACTGTCCAAGGTTTTCCACACATAACTGAACTTGGATTTTTTTGGCGACACTCCGCGGCTTCCGCGTCTGTATTTCCTCGTTCAGCCACTGCCATAAGAACGTAGTTATTGCCGGGTCCGGGCGGAGTGTGTAGTGGATAAAGTTTTTCCCCCACCTTCCAATCTACGCTTCCTGCTCCGTTCGCCAGTCCATCGCTTGAAACAGGGTTTGATAAAGTAATCATAGCGCCACTAGTACAATTCGAGCATTGACCAGAAGAATCAATGATTGGCTTGTCGCCTGAAATTTGCCAAACTTCCAACCGAAGTCCGACATATTTACTGGAAACATTTTGTGCTTCCCACGACACGCGAACAGTGTTGCCAATTTTGAGAGTTTCCCCACCATTTGGTACGGTAATTTTGATAGCGACAGTGTTCAGATTTGGCGCGGTCTGCGAAGTTGAATTTGTTGGCGACTTAACCGCTATTGTTTTAACAACAGCATCAAGAATACCCTCGGCTTCCTCTGCGGTTTTATAGGGTTTTTCAGAACCATATAACGTGTAGGCGCCGTAGCTTTTCGCACTTGCAGAACCGCTGAAAATATACTCAACCATGCCTATGCTCCCGCCAAAGCCAGCCGAACGATATACCGTTTTCTTTACACTTGAAGAATTCTGACCGGTAATCGTTGCTTCACGCACCTTAACCCAGAGATCGTGATCTTCCGCAACAAAAGGGACAGAAATAGCAAGATTAGGATCGTTTTCCCAAACGCCGTTATGTTCGCAAGTGGTTTGAAACCAGTCCGGATGTGCACTGTTCGTTTTATATGTTTTACATTGCCAGTCATCAGGATGAGCGAGAGAAATACCGAACTCATCATTGGTATATATTTTTGAATATGTCTGCGAATTTTGAGACTTCGGAGGATTTTCTTTTTGAGCAGATGGAACAGGTTGCGTATTCGATGGTTGATTTGCGGTAGTATTTTTTGTGGGCAACGTGTTGTCAGGCAAAAAGTTATTTTGTTGATTTTCAGAAACAGATTGTGAAGTCGGATTCTGTTGTATGACAAAATACGCGCCGCCTCCGACGACAATCAGACCAAGCACTATCGCTATCAAAATCGCGGCGCTCACGAATCCTCTTTGGTTTTTCATAAAGTTATTGTTTTATAAAATAATTGAGCGATTTACCGTATACCTTCGCCAACTCTCCCAACTCTACCGCATCCACGCCGCGCTCGCCTCGTTCTATCCTGGACAAGTACGCTTGTGGTTTTTTGAGCCGCTTTCCCTGCTTCCACTTGCGTCAATCCTGCGGCAAGGCGAGAGGGCGGGGCGAGCGATACTCCGCGCGTGGCGGGATTCAGCATTGGCACTCAATCGGGGCGTACGATGCAGTTGCAAGCCACCACGCACGCGGAGCGTGCAACCGCCCTTTCTGAACTGGAAGTTTCAATCTGCGGAGAGGGAGGGAGCTGTTACGTTAAATGTCGTTTAATAAAGACTCGGCCAGAGCCAGACTTCAGATATTTCTCGAATTCGAAAGCTTTGTATTTGTTCGCAAAGGCAGTGTACGAAAATAATTCTATTGGTCTGCGATTTTTTGTTGCGGGAACATGGCCTTTCTTGTGCCGTTCGATCCGCTCTTTAAGATCGTCCGTACAACCGGTATACGGTTTTCCATCTGCGCATTCAAGAATATATACGTAATGCATACAGCTTCACGAAAGTCTCCTTAGCGACCTAGCGGACTGCGTCCGCCGAAGCCCGCGAAGCCGAGGCGAATCCCGACTTCGCCAAGGCTACGTCGGGCGAAGGCGGAGAGGGAGGGATTCGAACCCTCGGACCAGTTTCCCGGTCAGCATCTTAGCAGGATGCTGCATTCGACCGCTCTGCCACCTCTCCGTGGACCCGATGAAGCGAAGCTCCGTCGGGTCGGATCACCACTCCGTCTTGCAGAGTGGTTAGCTTGTACAGAACCCGCACAACAATAGCACACGATGTTTCTTTTTTCATATTGCGTGATTTCTATACATAAGGAAAGGGAGCCACAGGGGCCCCCTTTTCGCGCGATGTTCTGCGCTAGCGTTTCCGCTGCTTTGCGAGCGCGAGTTGTTGCCGATGTTTCGCGGCGGCGAGCTTCCTCGCTTCGAGCTTTCGCTCGGTCGCCATCTCGAGGGTGGTCGTGCGGCAGGACCGGACATACGCCGGAACCATCTGCATCCGGAACTCGGCGAATCCCGGTTCTCTCGCCAGGTTCGCGGGCACGGAATTGCACCCGGAAGTGTGGCGAAAACCGGCTGTCCGTGGCACCTGTTTCCCGACGACTTCGGCGTTGTCGATCGCCTGCCGAAGTGCGAGGGCCTTCTGTGCTGCCCCCAGGTCGGCGTTGAGCTTCGCGATGGTACTGTCCTTCTGGAAGCTCGCCCAACGCAAGTTCTCCACTTCCCCGGAACATCCGAACAGCGTCAGCGCCGTTACGAGTATTGCAAAGATCGATTTCTTCAAGATGTGCTCCTCAGCGGTTGATGCCCGGTCTCAAAGCACCGAGTGCCGCGACGATAGCACGCTGGAGATGCTTTGTCAATTCTCACGCCCGCGCGAGGGCGAGGAGAGAGACCGTCGCCCCGAGCGCTTCGAGCGGCTCCGCGGCGTTCACGAGCGTGGCGCCCGTCGTAGTGACGTCATCAATGAGAAAAACGTGCACGTCGCGTACATTGTTGTTATGCGCGACCTGAAATGCGCCCTCGACATTTTTTATGCGCTCATCACGTGAGAGATGCGTCTGCTGTTGCGTCGCGCGGATGCGCGAGAGCGCATCAGGCATGACTTTCGACAGCGTGCCATCGTGGAATTCCTGCGAGAGCCGTTTCAGCACGAGTTCTATCTGATTGAATCCACGCTCGCGCTCGCGGCTCTTGTGAAGCGGCACGGGCACCAAGAGAATTTCGCGCGCGGAAAACGAACGCGCCGATGCTATCTCTTCGCGCAAGAAATCCGCAAGCACATCTGCACAAAGTTGTGCTGCGTGCCCGGAGCCGTCGTACTTGAGAGAGCGGATAAGATCTTCGACTATTCTGTCCCGGTAATCCATAAGCGTCGCGATATGTTTCCCTTGCACCTCACGCTGATGTGTGGACACGGGGATGTCTTCTGGCGCGTGCGCTTGCGTTCGCACACTTCGCGCACGGCGGGGAAGTATGGCATCCGCTATCGCATCGAGGCCTTCGGAAAAAATGTCAATTATTCCCATCTTTTTATTGTACCCTGCGGACGTGCTACACTTGGCCGATGGATTTAGCTCAAAAGAAATGCGTCGCGTGCGAAGGAGGAGCGGCTCCGCTCA
>Ga0155798_133_pt1 | contig 5978 bp, 7 predicted proteins | sample RifCSPlowO2_01_FD_107452 | JGI IMG/M metagenome (GOLD analysis project Ga0155798, IMG submission 107452) | Candidatus Kaiserbacteria bacterium RIFCSPLOWO2_01_FULL_52_36
TACCGCTTCATCAAGCGCGAGGTCGATGGCGTGCCGGACGGTGTCGCCCTCTGCGCGCTTCAGTATTTTATCAACTTCCTCTTGCGAAAGAGGCACGGCCTGATTCGCGGTGCCGACGAACCCGGTGACCTGCGGAGTGTTGCGGACAACGCTCCATGCATCATCCGTAGCTATCATATCCACCAGAACGTAGCCGGGGAAAACCTTTTCGCGTATTTCCGTCTTGCGCCCGTTCTTTATCTTTATCTTCTTTTCCGTGGGAACCACGACGTTGAATATCTTGTCCTTCATGCCGAAAGATTCTATGCGCTGTTTCAGATTGCGCGCGACGGCGTCCTCGTAGCCGGAATACGTGTGTATCGCGTACCACTCTCTCTCGGAACCGTGTGTTTGTTTTGACATTGTGATAGTAATTTAGCCGCTAGGGTTTAAGGCGTGGTGGTCGGGGAAGCAGGAGTACTGGTATCAACAGGCGATTGTGTTACGGTCAATTGAGGGACCTGGCTTCTTTGAGGCAACAGGTCAAGCGCGTTCCGTAAACCGGATGTGAAAATGAAGTCAAAGAGACCGAGATACAGCGCGATGAAAACGGAGAGAAGTATCACAAGCACCGTGTACACGATAGTCTGAATACGCGTCGGCCATGCCACGTGCCGCAACTCACCTTGCGTATCTTTGAGGTACTGAAAGAAGCCCATAAATTGCAATTTTAAAACCCCTCGCGGGGTTTAACATCATAATAATCGTCCAATGCAGAAAGTCAACCCCGTTAGAAGTCGCGTCCGCGCTGGCGCGCCCGAAGGGCCTATGGTGCAGGCTACTTCTAACGGGGTCAAGCGAGGCTAGAGACATAGGAAGCGAGGCTGCCGGGTCTGGAATAGGCGTACACATCCTTCATTCCCATATCTTTGGCAATCAATAATACAGCTTCGATTAGTTGATTTGAAACAGGAGCTCCATCCGTTATGCCGACGTTCTCTAAAAGAGACGGGTATTTAAGGAGCATGTTATAACCAAGGGAACTCATGTCTTCAGGTCGGCCGTTCGGGATGACATCAATAAGCTCAGCGCCTTTTGGAAGACCGCCTTTCGGCTTTTGGTGGAATTTCAAAACGGGGTCTCCCTCTTCCGCAAGATATTTCCTTACCACATCGTTATCCGGGATTTGCGCCACAGCTAGAACGGGTTTCGGCTCGTAATCAGAGCTGCAAATCGATACGCACACGAACGCCTTGCCCGCAGGATTGGAAACATTCGGCCCGAACAATGAATCGTATGCGGTGTGAAGCAATTCTTCGCTTCCGAGGTCGGTGCGAATGAAGGCGATCTGTCCGGCCACTTTGTCATTACTGTCTATTGCAAGAAGAATGAACTGCTTGTTCATGTCCTCTTTGTATTTTTTTATTTCTACCGCAAGCGGCTGCCAGCAATGATTATAAAGAGCATGCGATGCAGAAAAATACGGTGATTGCGGGTCGAGGATCGAAAATTTGTATGAGCTGGTTTGAAGAAGAGTGTGCACTGACTCGAATTTCTCAACGGGTGTCTTACTTTTTAAAACCGTCCTCTGCACTTTCCCCGTGGATGTGGTCGGGAGATCCTCCTGGTCAATTGAGCACATGTATTTCGGAGTCTCATATGAACTTAGAAACGGTGTACCGGATATAAGCTTGAATTTGAGCCGTCGTTTGGCACTTTCTTCATCAACATCTTTTCTCCAGCAGATCACAGCGGCGACTTCTTCTCCGTATCGTTCATCCGGGAACCCTATGACATAGACTTGCCCGATATCATCGGAGATCTTTTTCAGATGATTTTCCACGGCAACCGGAGAGATGTTTATTCCGCCTTTGATTATCATCTCCTTCTTCCGTCCCTTGAGAAAGAAATACCGCTTTCCATCTATCATTCTGTAGATACCAATGTCTCCCGTAAGAAAATAGCCGTTCCGGAATGCCGGTTCGTTTCCAAGATAACCCTCCATTACGGCAGGGCCTTTGACCACGAGCTCTCCTTCCTGATTTTCTCCAAGTATATTGCCCTCTTCATCTGTTATTTCAACATTTGCCCAAGACATCGGTGCGCCGATGGAATTTTCCTCGACGAGTTGTTCGTATAAACTCTTTGATAAATTCATGGGAACGCCGGTGACCCGAAGCGCCGTTTCCGTTTGTCCGTATCCTTGATACAGCGGGATGCGGAATTTCTTTATAAACTCCTGCGCGGTCTGCGCCACGACGGGTGCGGAACCTATCTGTATCCTGTTCAGTTTAAGCATGTCCTTAATAGCGGCGTATTCATCAATTCTGCTCAATTGATCGAACACGATCGATTGGACGATGGAGGTGAGCGTGGAGCGCGTCCTTGCGGTCTGTTGCCAGAAATGCGAGTTCGAATATGAAGGCGGGATAGCGACAGACCCGCCCGCAAGAATCATTGAGAGGCAGAACGTCGTCGAATTTATATGGTGAAGAGGGAGATTCACGAGAAATCGGTCTTCATCAGTTATATTCAGCCATTCTCGAATTCCCTGCGCATTAACTATCAGATTTTCAAGCGTGAGTTTTGCTCCTTTGGGATATGAGGTCGTCCCTGAGGTGAACAAAACAAGCGCCGTGTGTGAAAGTCCTTCCTGCGCAGGCAGTTCTGACTCCACGACCGAATTATTTGAGGCATTCTCGAATCCGGAAAATTCTCTGGTCTCCACGCCATCTATCTTTCTGCCTTCGCCCTCTTTTAATATCCCTTCCTGCACTACCAATAATTTCGCATTATTCAGCTTTATTTTGTATTCGTATAATTCGGCAGTGTCCCGTTTCGTGTCCAAGGGAACGGTGACTATCCCAACGCTCCACGCGGCCCAACTTAATATGAGCAGTTCCGCCGAATTCTTGAAAGCCAGAGCTATCCGGTCGCCTTTCTTAAGACCCAAGGCTTGAAAATACGCGGAAGCAGATCCGACTTTTTGCGACAATTCTTCATAGGTAATCTCTTCTACGACCATTCCTTCCCCATCGCACGTTAGAAGAGCCGGCCTTGTCGGACTGATTTTCGATAAATATGCGATGTGCTCGTGAAGACTTTTTACCGGAGTAATCGTTCCCATGATCGTCTAAATGTAGCGCAAAACAGGGATTAGAAAAGGGCGGCCGTACACGGTCGCCCTTTTCCTCACTCCAGAAAAATATCAACGAATTTCGTACGTAACGTTCACATTAGAGACGATCTTGTTCTCGCCGACGGGGACTTGCGGAGCTTCTTTCGCCATCGAACTTACTGCACGATCTGCACCGCCCATCCCATACGCGTAGTACGGCATCGGGCCTTCGTTCTCGTAGAAGCCGACGATGCGCACAAGCGACACGTCGAGAGACTCGGCCAAGACATCGGCTTTCTCCTTCGCCTGTGTTATCGCTTTGTCGCGCGCCTCTGCTTTGAGAGCATCCTCATCATCGATCGTGAACGAGATCCCGCTCACTTCTGTTGCTCCGCGCGAGCCGACACCGGAGAGCAGGTCACCCGCCTTCTTCGTGTCGCGCACTTTGACGCTTACCGTCTGCGACACCTGGTAGCCGACAAGTACTTGCTTTCCTGGCGGGCAGTAGACGCCCTGCGCGCACGCGGCCTGGGTCCACTCGTACTGCGGGCTGATGCTGTAATCGATCGTCTTGATGTCTTTCTCCTCTATGCCCGCCTCTTTCAGATACGCGATGATGTCGTTCCCTTTCTTCGTCGCCGCGTCCTGCGCATCTTTCACCTGCTTCGCGGTCTCGCGCACCGTGACCGTGAACGTCGCAGTGTCGGGAACGGCGAACACCTCACCCTCGCCTGAAACCGTGATGGTGTTCGTAGCAGTGACGCCACTGCCGATGAAGCGATAACTCTTTAGCTCGCTTAAAGTGCCTACAAGCAAAAAGAGTGCGAGCACGCCGAGTGCCCACGCCGCCGCAGTGCGCGGCCAGTGGGTCGCTTTGATAATTTCCTGTACTGATTGTTCTTCCATACGAATGAATCATTAACCCCAATAGAGGATTCTGGATAATAAGGAAATTATATCATTGTCCGCACGCCTGCACACTTAGAGGCCGCTGAGGGAACTGTAAGTCGAAAGGAATGAAGGAATGGCAAATAGGAATCCGATGAGCGGCAGGACGAACGCGATGACAGACACGATGATGATAGTGAGAAGATACTTCCTCGTCTTCTCCGAGGACGCATACGCCTCGCCGATCTTCTTCTCGAGCGCATCCAATCTCTGCCGCAGTTCTTGATCGTCCATATGCGTATAGTACCGGATTATGAGCGTGCACGCGAAGCACGCTTGTACTCATGCCAAACGAGCCATACGACGAGAGTGTCGAAAGCCGACAGAACAATGAGCCAGGGTGAGTGCGTCCAGGAGAACCGCGTGAGCTGATACACGATGAGGAGTGTTAGGACGACGATCGTCGACGGATACGCCCACAATTTATTGCGCAAGAGACCTGCCATCAGGAACACTTTCACGACCCCATGCCCGAGCAGATACAAGGCCCCTACGAACTGCGCGTGCGGCGAAGGTGATAGGAACGCCTGGATGTGCGTCGCTAAAAAGTCATTCGGGTCTTCTATCAATTCGTTGCTGACAAGCGCGGCCACGATATCGTTCACGACGTTCGTAAACATCAGAAGCACACCGAGCGCGATCTCCAAAATCGCATTCAATCCCTTGAGCACGACAGCCACCTCGAATATCCGAAAAATGCGTCTCTCGATCGGATCGCGAATGACGGGCTCGGCAATCCATGGCACGTCTTCGGACGTCTCTAAGTGGAAGAGCGCCTGTTCCCGGGAGAACATGGATTCCGCGATGCGGAAGACGCCATACGTGATGAAAAATGACAGAAGAACCTCGGCCGAGTAGTGCACGTGCCCGATCAGTACGATAGCGCCGGAAAATAGCGACCAGACGAGGAATGTGTACCGGAGGATCTTCTCGCGCCAACAGAGAAGCGCCATCAAGAACGGCACTCCCGTGTACCCCAAGGAAAAGAGGTCGGCGCCGAAGAACACTCCGGTTATCACCGTCCCGAGACCAGAAACTCCTTCTATCTGGAATGGGCTCACGTGCGTAAGTGAAACAAATAACGCACGGGTGATGGCGAGCAGCGCCAGAGAATAGAGAGTGAACGGGATGCGTTTCGGGTGTGCGAGACATAGGAGCACGATGAACACGACCAGAAGGAACATCCCATTCACGAATAGCAGACCGATATCGAGTACCGGCGTATTCGATAAGATGAGATCAGGGATCGCACCGCTCCTTCTCTCGACCGCGAAATTGACCGCATACATCTGTATGAACATACTGGCGATGAATATTAGAACCGAGAAGACCGCAGAAACGCGGAAACTCTTCTGTGTCCAGTAGTGCCGATGGCGCCGGAAAAGTTCCGTGTGCGGCTGCGGATGCTTGTGGAGCGGGGGTGCGACGTTCATAATATTCATGCCTCGGCGTGGGGAATAGTATACCTCGCGTGATATCCCCGCACTATACGAAAGAATGCCGTGGAGTTCCGCGAGCGACGCTATGATCCTATCCTCAACCTCACCCGTTCCCAGCCGAGGTATAATTCGACCATGAAGATCCGTGCCGAGACTTTTGACATCGTCGGATTATTCACATTTGCATATATTGGGGTGCTGTCTCTGCGCGCGCTTATCACCGGGGAAACTTTTTCCCGATTGACACTGTTCATTTTGCTGTTCATCGGTATCGTCGGTTTAATTATCGACGGCACGATCGTATACATGACGTATCTGAGGAAGCACGGGGACCGATAAAGCCCCACTTATAAGAGCATATCTGGAAGCTCCGTGAGCGATGTGAGTAGCACGTCCGGATTCTCTCGCGCGAGCCGTTCCCGCCCGACTTCCTGCCTATTGATCCCGGCCGATCTCGTACCAGCGCTTTTAGCCGCCACGATATCGCTCGGAAG
>Ga0155798_123_pt1 | contig 5363 bp, 7 predicted proteins | sample RifCSPlowO2_01_FD_107452 | JGI IMG/M metagenome (GOLD analysis project Ga0155798, IMG submission 107452) | Candidatus Kaiserbacteria bacterium RIFCSPLOWO2_01_FULL_52_36
AAGACATCAAAACTCGCATGAAGTACCTTGGAATAGATTACGGAGCAAAACGCGTAGGAACCGCGGTTTCGGATGGAGACGGCACCATAGCATTCCCTCGAGAGTCCATACCTAATGACGAAAAACTCCTCTCATGCATCGTTGGGATCATCGAGAGAGAAAAAATCGGCACAGTGGTGATTGGTGATACGCGCTCAATGTCCGGAAAGGATAATCCCATTACTCCCGAGGCGGAGCGCTTTACGCGAGAACTTGGAGAGCGCGTGGATATCCCTATAAAACCCGCGTTCGAGATGTGGAGCTCGATAGAGGCATCCCGTTATTCGCAGAAGGAAAGCGAGCACAACGATGCTGCAGCGGCTTCGATAATCCTGCAGCGTTTTTTGGATATGCAGGGTCGCTCCAATGGCCGTTCTCCAGAGCACGAATAATTCTCTGTTGAGAATTTTCTCTGCTCACGCCGCCGCTCTGCGCAAGGCTCTGTCAAACGGCCATGCTCCGCTCTTTTTATAAATACGCTACAATACAATAATGACTGAAGAAATTGGCTATGACGATTTCGCGAAACTTGATATCCGCATCGGCACTATTTTAGCCGCGGAGCTGGTGCCGGAGACCGACAAGCTCATCAAGTGCACGATCGATTTCGGCGATCCGCCAGCCGGCGGAGGGATACGCACTATCGTGTCCGGCATCGCGCAGTGGAAAAAACCGGAAGAATTGATAGGACATCAATTTCCCTACATCGTAAATTTGGCGCCCAGAGTTATCCGCGGCGTGGAGAGCCAGGGCATGCTTCTTGCTGTCGGAGCGGAGAATGGCATCGCGCTTCTCAACCCTGACATGAAAGTCGAGCCGGGTTCGCGCATACGCTGACAGTGGAAAAGAGCAATGTCCCTCAGCGACGGGTTATAATTATCAGATGATGCCCGAGGGAACATCCTCCAATTTTTCCGATAAAGCGCGTTCTCTCATGCATACGCTTGCGCGTTGGTTTCCCACGCCGCAGTTCCTGCTATTGCGCGCGGCGGGGATAGACATTTCGGACTCATCCGTCAAGTGGATAGTGATTACTCCCGATGAAAACCTGCATAAGGTGCAGAGCTACGGGTCGGAGCCGCTTGCAGAAGGCGTTGTCGTGGACGGAGCGATACGAAATATGGAAGCCCTTGTCGAGATCCTCAAGCGCGTAAGGTCCAAGCTCGGGGGAATACGTTGCGCTCATGCGGCGCTGCCGGAGGAGGCAGCATATGTTTTCAGCATGCATGTACCGGAGAAGACAAAGCGCGACCAAATATTGAATATGATCGAGTTTGAATTGGACGGACGGGTACCAATACTTCCGAACGCTGCCGCATATGACTTCGATATCATCATGGAGCATAAAGATGGGATCGGCGCGGAGATAGGTGTTACGGTATTCCCGCGCGCGCTTGCCGAAAGCTATGCGGCAGCTTTTGACTCTGCCGGAATCAAACTGCTGTCACTCGAGGTAGAAGCACGCTCTATCGCGCGCGCGATTTCAAGCAGAAATGAGAATGAACCAATTACGTTTTCAGTTGATTTCGGACGTGCGCGTACAGGGTTTGCCGTCTTGAAACGCGGCATCCCGATCTTCACCTCCACGGTCGGGATAGGCGGGGAGTCAATGACACGCGCGATAATGGAGAAACTATCGTTCACATCTGAGGATGCAGAGATATTCAAAAGCGACGAGGGACTGCTTGCGAATGGAAGAACCAAAAACCCCGGGGTCGAAGCTATCATAGGCACGCTTTCTGCTCTAACAGACGAGATCGTTAAACATTATAATTACTGGGACACCCGGCGGGACGATAAAGGCGAGCGCATGACACCGGTCGGACGTACGCTTATCGTAGGCGGAAGCGCGAACCTCAAAGGCCTCATTGACTATATCGCTTCGCGCATACAGGCTCCGGTCGAACGGCCAAACGTGTGGCAAAACATATGTTCTTTTGACGAATATATTCCTCCGATTGACCGCAAGACATCAATGCAATTTGCAACCTCCATCGGGCTTGCTCTGCGAGGGATCTGATACCATCAATCTTGTTCCGCTGATTGAATTTCTAATACATGGCCAACGTACTTCCAAAAGAAACTCTGCATTCTGCATGGCGCGAGTTTAAAGGTCGGCTGATACTTGTGAGCGCTTCAGTACTTATCGTAGCCGCAATGATCGCCGGCTTATCGCTCCTTCCTGCCTATTTCATTCTTCAGATAGAAAAGGGCTATCTCAATCAGGGTGGCATTCCCGTTTCTGCTCCGCAAGGTCTGGATATGCAAAGTCAGACCGAGCGGGACGACATCATTCGCTCGCAGAACTTTCTGGCGCACATAGCACCTTTTATTTCCGCCACGAGCTCTCCTACAAAGATTTTGAATATCGCGCTTGCGCTCAAGCCGGATGGTGTATCGATTAGCAATGTCAGCTTTTCGTCTATCGATCGCGGGAGGATCACGATAACAGGAGAAGCGGTAGGGCGCGAAGAAATAAACCAATATCGCGAGGCCCTTGCAACGGACGGGAGTTTTAGCAGTGTTTCCATCCCCTTCGACGCATTAGCCGGAGTGGGTGGCGGGAAATTTACCATCACGTTGATAGAGGCGCTTTAATAATGATATGAAAATTTCCAGAACTACGCTGATTTCGTTGGGAATGATTGCACTGGCAGTCATCACATGGGGGGCAGTTGTCTTATTTGCGAACGGGGTCCGGGCGCAGAGAGATGCGCGCTTGTTGCAGATTGCATATTCCCAGGAGATTGCCTTGCGAGAGAATATATCAATACGGTTGCATGCGTTGGCACGGGACACGAAAAGCCTGCGCGAGAAGCTGGAAGGCATCGTTCAGGTCGATGTATTGGGGATAGTGAATATGATCGAGGGGGTCGGTAAGATCACGGGAGTGAAAATAAAGATCAACGATGCATCACCTGGGGCCTCGTGGCGACAATTCAGTGCCGCAGGCGCACCGTTGGTTCAAGAGATAAATTTTCTCGTTGATATGGAAGGCTCGTTTCCATCACTGATGCACACCGCCGCACTTTTTGAAAAGCTTCCGACGCCATCGTACGTTCAAAGCCTAGAGCTTGGATACCTGCCCCAATCCGGTGATAATCTTCGCAATAAGTCCGAGGTGTGGCATGGAACGATAAATATACGCGCACTTTCCGCATCTGACGTTTCATCATGAAATCTGAACATAACATTAATACTCGCATACGAGACATGTATGCAAACCGGCATGAGCCGGAACAGGTGCGCGCACTCGCGGATTATTACTGGCGGATATTATTGTCTGTCGCGGCCATTGTCGTTCTTTTCTCCGTAGGATATGGAGTGTTCGTATTCCTCTCTGTTTTGCAGGACGAAGGAGGTACTGGTACGGATATCGGCGTCGCTGTACAAATGCCATCTATGATCAGCCGCGCACAGCTACAGGACACGCTGGATGAATTTGAGGCACGCCAGCAACTTTTCGAATCTCTGAAAACTAATGTGCTGGATGTAGCCGAGCCGTCTCGCTAGGTCACTGTCGTTGACCGTTGGTTCTTCTGCGGATACGATTAGGCCGTTCACAGAGCCCCTGTAGTTCAATGGATAGAACTGCGGACTTCTAAGCCGTCAATGTTGGTTCGATTCCAACCGGGGGCACCGAGTGAACTTTGTGAACGAGGGGCACTCGGTACGGGAGGGGGTCGGGGAACGGGAGTTCCCCGTGGAGGAAGGAGTGGGAAAACCGTGGATTTCCCAGATGCCGAAGGGCACATGCACCCTTAGCTCAGTTGGTTAGAGCATCTCGTTTACACCGAGAGGGTCGGGGGTTCGAATCCCTCAGGGTGCACCAAAGTGAAACCGTCCGGCTCGCGCCGGGCGATTTTACTTTTACGTTTAGGGATTCGAACAGGAAAAGGGTCGGGAAAACACCTGTTTTCCCGTGGAGGAAGGCCTGCCTGCGCAGGCGGGAGTGGGAAAACCGTGGGTTTCCCAGAGGGTCATATCCCTCAGGGTGCACCAAGTCTTTCACGACGCTTTGGTCTTGAGTTTGCCGACTCAAAGTGCGAATGCTATAGTGCCAGCTCTATGGCCTAGCGGAGCGAGTGAAATGAAAAGTCCGCTTTTCGTTTCCGAACGAGCTGGACATATGTATATATGACAGTAAACACAGTTAAAACATCGTCAGTCGATATGACTGCGCGTAAGGAGCTCGACATTCGTCCGGGTGATACCGTGCGCGTATGGCAAAGGATAGAGGAGAAAGGAAAAGTCCGCCTTCAGGCTTTTGAAGGATTGGTCTTGGCTCGCAAGCATGGGCGTGAAGCGGGAGGCACATTCACGGTGCGTCGCGTCGCAAGCGGTGTCGGGGTTGAGAGGATTTTCCCGCTGTATGCCCCGATGATCGACCGCGTCGAGATCGTGAAGCGTTCACGTGTGCGTCGTGCAAAACTTTATTTCATACGCGAGAAAGTCGCGCGAGAGGCGCGTCGTCAATTGCGCCACAGCAAGATGATGGATACGCGCGTGACGACGGACACTGTCAATAAGGAAAAAGCAGCTGAAAAAGAGGCGGTTTCGGCAGAAGCTGGAGTTGAAGCAAAAAGCGAGTAATATAGAACAGTTGCGCGGGTGTTGAAACTGGTAGACAAGCAGCCTTGAGGTGGCTGTGCCCGCAAGGGCGTGGAGGTTCAAGTCCTCTCCCGCGCACCCTTTACAGAGGCGCCCTTTCTGGGCGCTTTTGCTATGATGTGCCGATGGCGCTTTTCACCGGCAAGGGCGATGGGGGAACGACGAAGCTGCTCGACACGCCTTCAGGGGCGCGCGTGTCGAAATCGTCGGCCATCTTTGAGTGCCTCGGCATGCTCGATGAGTTGAATTGCCTGGTGGGGTGGGTGAAAGTTTCGATTGGAGATGCGTTCGATGTCATGGGGCGACCGTGCCGCGATATCCTCCACGACGTGCAGGATCATCTCTTCACCATCCAGGCGGAAGTCGCGGGCGCGCAGAAATCCGTCCCGCAGTCGAACGTCGAGGCATTGAGTGCGCTCATCAACGGTATCGAGAAAGAATTCCCGGAGATAAAGACATTTCTGGTGCCGGGAGGAACGGAAACCTCGGCGCGGCTCGACATAGCGCGCGCCGTGTCCCGCCGCGTCGAGCGCCGCCTCGTCGCGCTCCACGAATCGGGCGAGCGTGTGATTTCGGAATCGAGCCGTGCATACGCTAATCGCTTGTCGTCCCTATTCTACGCACTCGTGCGACTCGAGAATCACCGGCATGGTATCGTCGAGAAGCCGCCACGCTACCAGAGCAATTGATATATTCATGAGAAAATATCTGCC
>Ga0155798_101_pt1 | contig 5233 bp, 5 predicted proteins | sample RifCSPlowO2_01_FD_107452 | JGI IMG/M metagenome (GOLD analysis project Ga0155798, IMG submission 107452) | Candidatus Kaiserbacteria bacterium RIFCSPLOWO2_01_FULL_52_36
AGACGAGCGCAAAACAGGAAACGCCGAAAGACAATAAAGATTCCGTGATCAGTTCGCTCAAAAAACAAGTTGCCGATTTGACGCAGAAAGCAAGTCAGCCAAAAGTGGAAACTCCGAAAACATCTGTCGTGACTTTGCCGTCTGGCGCGGTCGTGGAAATGGATGCGAGCGGAAATGTCGTTCGTACAATCACGGCGACACCACAACAGACCTACACTGCCCCCGCTTATACTCCTCCGCCCAATCCTACAAATTCCACGTCAAATTCGGCATCAAAAGTAAAGATTACTCTTGGAACGCAGGCTGTAGATAAAACGTCGGCACAAATTGAATGGACGACGAGTGAGCCGACGGAAAGTAAGCTGTATCTTTCGGGTGGCGGCGTAAGTTCAGAACAACACGCATCAAAAAACGGATATACGACCAAGCATATTGTAATCTTGGAAAACTTGAAGCCGATGACTGATTATTCGTTTCAAATCACGGCTACTGGTAATGGTGGCTTCGCTGATTATACGGACGGGTTCAAGACAAAAACGCCGTCGCCAACAATAAAATTCAACACAAGCTCACAATCAGTAGCCATTGAGAGTCAGGGGTACAGAATCAGTTGGACGGGGGGATATGCGCAATCTTGTACTGCATCGGGCGCATGGAGCGGTAGCAAGTCCGCAAGCGGGGAAGAAATCCTGGTTTTGTCAGAAGAGGGCGCAAAAACCTACACGCTTTCCTGTGTTGGGTACATGGGCGAGAGCGTCAGCGCAAACATCACGCTAACAGTTGTTCGTCTAACTCCTCAAATCACTTTCAGTTTCAACGATGTCGCTTCGGATAGTTTTTCCGGCACAGTCGGAGATACAGTAAAACTGTCTTGGTCAGTCGATAAAAACTCACAGTGTACAGCTGAGGGAAATTGGAGTGGCAGTAAGACAATGACGGGCAGTCAAAATATCACACTGTCCCAATCGGGAACGTTATCGTACACACTCAAGTGTGTAGAAAATAGTTCGGGAGTGGGGGGAAAGAAAACCGCCACAATTTCGGTTTCGCCATAGATGAGCATCTGAAATTATTATGCTCGAACTAATAGACACAGCCGCCCCGCTTGTCGGACACTTTGTAATCTACGGGGCACTAGCCGTTGGTGGTATCTACATCATCAAGTGGCTTTCTCACTAAAAATCGAGCATTAGTGGAGTGAATGAAAGGGAGCCATCCTCGCCGTTTTATAATTTTTCCTAAAACGGCGGGGATGATTGTGCGCGCATGGGTGGGTTTGGGGCAAGCACATATAGATTTGCGCCTCGCCATTTCCTTAATAAAAAATGGATGGCGAGGCACCGCTTGTATTTGAATCACGCCCTTCCTTTTTCCTAAAAGGAAGCCGCCCCTCGCCTTGCCGCCCATTCCTTTTTAGAAATTCCCCCCCGCAAAAAAATAAGAATGAGAAGCGGCAAGGCGAGAGGGCGGGACGCGCGGTACTCCGCGCGTGGCGGGGTTCAGGGGGTCGCCACGCGATCGGAGCGTACTGTTTTGGGTCAAAGCCGCCACGCACGCGGAGCGTGCGAAGTCAGGGGTTCTGCTGGAAGTGGGTTCGCGCAAAGGTTAGAATTACTCCACAAAAGGACATTCTCTCGCATTGTGCTCGACTGCCTCTTCATTGACGCTCGCTCCACAGGGTATCTGTGTTGCGGCCACAGAGCGGAATGCGGCCCGGAACCGAAGCTCTAGAATCTTCAGAACTGTGGAAAACTCTGGGGATATGTGGATATATCGGACATAGGTCCTTTTGCGGCAGGTGTCTTTTTAACTGAAAGAGCGTTATTTTGAGCCATTCCAGTGGATTTTGCGTCTAAATATGTCCGACAGAGTAAAAGACAAAATGTATCTGTTCCAAATCATGTGACGGCTATTATCATTATCTTGATTTTCTCCTTAGTTTCATGATCTTTCGGGACTGGACGTGAAATATGTTTCGAAGAAACGCATTTCACGTGAAATGCTCCTGTCCATAGCCTGTCTAGATTTTTAAGCACCCTTTATCCGACATTACTAGAGTTCCAGCCACTTTGAGAAGATGTATAATAGTCTACAAGATATGACGGACAGCGATATGGATAGGAAATTAGTAGGTAGAGCCGGAGAAGATGTCGCCTGTCAGTTTCTGGAAAGAAAGGGGTTTAAGATCCTAGAGCGTAATTACAGGAAGCCGTGGGGCGAGATTGATATAATTGCTGAAAAGGATAATGTGGTAAGGTTTGTCGAAGTAAAAGCAGTTTCACGTGAAAGCATAGCCGACATTTCACGTGAAATAGGGGACTATCGGCCAGAAGAACAGGTACATCCGGAGAAGCTTAAGAAAATTGGGCGAACCGCAGAACTGTATATGGGAGGCAAGAACGACGGTCGAGAGTTTCAGATAGATGTGGTAGGGGTATTTTTGGATATGAAAAGGAGAAAAGCGCGCTGTCGTCTGCTCGAACAAGTTTTATGATCCTAGGCGGGCACTATTAATATAAAGGACAGCGCGTCCGTTAAAGATGTCCTTTAAAAGTATGCTAATATAAGCCGGTTCCGGAGTGTCGCGGAAGTACGTGTGCGTGGGGTCTTTTATTTTGTCGGGGCGTAGTATACCGGTAGTACGCCTGCTTTGGGAGCAGGTAGACCGAGTTCGATTCTCGGCGCCCCGACAAAATAAAAGACCAGATATGCGGTGCGCATCTGTGGCCCTGAAAGGGAATGTAGATTGGGCTCAATCCCCAGCACTCCGACCGGAGTGTCAACGCGAGCGTCCTGATATATGTTCGATAAGAATGCGGATGAGTTCCGGTGCTTCAGTCTCGTTGAAATCGTGCGCTTGTGCAATAACATCCCCCTCGAGAATTGTCGGCAGATCGGATCCATTTTGCGCCAAAATATCCCGGTTTATATAACTCAATGTTATGGCGCGCAAGTCGCGTTGCGCAGTCGTTGTGCCCTCGCTTGTCGTTGAGATGATGCCGATAAGGCGTCCCCACTCGTTAACAAGAGCACCTCCGGACGAGCCGCTCTGTGCTTCTATAACGCCGCCGATAGAAAGTAAGTCGACTGTTTTGTTTGCGAATGTAAGCAGTGACTTTATCGTTGTTATCGAAGATGCTGGGTAAAGATCAAGCTGTGTCGTAATGCCGCCAATGAATTCCGCCGGATAACTTGCTACGAGCACCTGATCATCAACGAAACCGATCGCGTCCCGGGTATCCGGCGAAAGATACGGGAAGCTATGGGGTAACTGCGAGTTTATCAGGGCCCCGTTTATACGAAGTAGGGCATAGTCATGTTCTCCCGTGCCGAGAGGACGCGTCGTATTTATATCGTTCGCATGTTCTTTAACCCATATTGTCGGTATATAAAGCACCTCGGCCGACCAGTGCGGGCGTGCGGGAGAGCCGCTGCGAATGACGCATGAAAGATCGACCTGCGGGTCGCTTGCGAGTAGAACATATTGTGCGACGTGAGAGTTAGTCAGTATCACGCCTCGCGGATCGATGATGACACCGCTTCCTGAAACAGGACGCAAGGAACCGTTGCGTGCGCCGCAAAGTATATTAACGAGAGCGGCGCGCGCCTCCTCATTCACCCTAGAAAATGGCAGCGGCGGAGATGAGTAGGGGTTCTGGACGCGCATAACGTCTGAATCTCCCTGCACCTTTACGTCCTCTTTTGGCTCAGGTTCCGGCTCTTTTTTCGTCGTTGCAGGGAGACTCTTTGCCTGTTCGCTGGTCGTGGCTTCGTCTGCTGCCACTTCAGCGTTCTTGGGAGTTGAGGACGCGGGAAACTCCGCCGGCGCGATTATTAGCGTGTCTTCTGGAGCTATTCCGGTGACACTGGCATTACTAGCCGTTTGTGTTGTCGGCTCTAATATGTCCGACGGGATCTTGGGTATCAGAAATAAAGCAAGAATGAGAATCCCAATGATGCCAGCACCGGACAGGAATAAACGGAAGTTCGGGGACATAGACGGGAGCATATACGATTTGCCGCGTGATGAAAAGTTTCCTAAAAAGAGGTACACTTGCCCGCACGCCCTCCTTCCCTAAAGCCACGGACGGGCGAAGCGGGATTAGTTTAATGGCAGAATAACAGTTTTCCAAACTGTGGGCGGGAGTTCGATTCTCCCATCCCGCACTAAACCCAAAACCCCGCCTTTAGGCGGGGTTTTGGACTCTCGAGAAAGAAAGTCGAATCTTATTTAACTGCATCCTTCAAGGTCTTCGAAGCACGGAATTTCGGTACGCGCATCGCCTTTATCTGAATTGAAGCCCCGGTGCGAGGATTGCGTCCGGTGCGAGCAGCTCGTGTCTTCGCTTGGAAGATCCCGAGGCCTGCGACAGAAACCTCTTCGCCCTTCTTCAGAGCTTGTGTGATGCCGTCGATTACTGCCTCAACCGCGCGCTCTGCGTCCGCCTTCGTGCAACCAATAACCTCGTGCACTTTCTCTATCAGGTCCATTTTATTTGCCATATATATCTATATTTAGTGATTAATAACGGTAATACAATGCTCGACCTATCTGTAGCACCATTTTGAGCCCTATTTTCGGGCTGTCAATGTCCGCCCTCGTCTTATCCACAGGCAAAAAACAAGGGATTCTGGCCTTAAACGCCTTCCCGGGGCTACGCGGATAGCGCCCTAAAGCATGGCTCTGTTGAGCCATTATCTTGCGTACTCAATCACGCGAGTTTCGCGGATCACAGAAACCTTGATTTCCCCAGGATATTGAAGCTCTTTTTCGATCTTGTCTGCAATATCGCGCGCGAGCTTGCGAGCTTCCAAATCGGAAATCGCCTCCGGCTTCACTATGACGCGGATCTCGCGGCCTGCGGCTATGGCGTAGGTCTTTTCCACGCCCGGCATGCCGTTTGCGATCGCCTCCAGCTCTTCCAAACGCTTTATGTAGTTCTCGACGCTGTCGCGACGCGCTCCCGGGCGGCCGCCGGATATAGCATCGGCCACCTGCACTATCATCGATTCGGGCGTCTCGTACGGGTATTCCTCGTGGTGAGCTTGCATCGCCTTGATGACCGGTTCGCCTACACCGAATTTTTGCAATATCCTCCTGCCGATTTCCACGTGCGTTCCCGTCACTTCATGGTCAACCGCTTTTCCGATGTCGTGCATAAGCGCCCCCGCGCGCGCGACGGCCGGGTCGGCCCCGAGCTCTTCGGCGAGCATTCCCGCGAGATGCGCGACT
>Ga0155798_122_pt1 | contig 4529 bp, 5 predicted proteins | sample RifCSPlowO2_01_FD_107452 | JGI IMG/M metagenome (GOLD analysis project Ga0155798, IMG submission 107452) | Candidatus Kaiserbacteria bacterium RIFCSPLOWO2_01_FULL_52_36
CCCTCGCGCAACCTCATTGTCATCGGGGTCACGGGGACGAAAGGAAAGACGAGCACGACCGAACTCGTAAACGCGATCTTCGAGGAGACCGGCTCCATGACGGCACTCAATAATTCGATCCGCACCAAGATCGGGAGCGCATCGAACTCGAATGCGGTGGGCCGTTCGATGCCGGGCAGATTCTTCCTCCAGAAGTTCCTCTACGACGCCGTGAAGGCGGGATGCATTGCGGCCATCATAGAGATGACGTCGGAAGGCGCGCGCCAGCACCGGCACCGATTCATCGATCTGAACGCGCTTATCTTCACGAACCTCGCACCGGAGCACCTCGAATCGCACGGTTCATATGAAGCGTATGCGGACGCGAAATTCGAGATCGGGCGCGGACTCGTCCGCTCGCACAAGCGCCCGCGCATCGTCGTAGCGAACGCCGACGATGCGCAGAGCACCCGCTACCTCACGCTCCCCGTCGAACACGCGCTTCCCTTCTCGCTTTCCACATACGCGCCGTGGTCGGCCGACGAGAACGGCGGGCGCTTCCGCTTCGACGGTCTCGATATCGCCGTGCGCATGCCCGGCGAGTTCTCGCTCAAGAACGCCGTCGCGGCGGCGGTCCTCGCGCGGGCGTTCAACATCAAGCCGCACGCGATCGCGTCCGCGCTCGCGAAGATCGACTGCATCCCAGGACGGGCCGAGCGCATCGAGGAGGGGCAAGATTTCATCGTCGTCGTCGATTACGCGCACACGCCTGATTCCCTGGAAGCGCTCTGCAAAGCGTACGGCGCACGCAAGAAGATCTGCATCCTGGGCTCCGCCGGCGGCGGACGCGACACATGGAAACGCCCCGTCATGGGGAAAGTCGCCGAAGAGAACTGCGCGCATGTGATCCTCACGAACGACGATCCGTATGATGAGAACCCTGAAACGATAATCGCGTCGATACGCAGGGGCATGCGCACGGAGCCCGAGGTCATCATGGACCGGCGCGCGGCCATACGCCGTGGTATCGAGCTCGCGCGCACGGGAGACGCGGTCCTCATCACTGGCAAAGGTATCGACCCGATTGCCGGCCCGGGAGGCGTCAAGATGCCGTGGAACGACGTGGAAGTCGCTCGTGAAGAGTTGAAGAAGCTCCTGCGATCGCAAGAGGTATAATGCGCTTACTCGTATGATAAAGACAATCCTGCTCTGGCTTCTCGCGTGCCTTATAATAGCCTTCATCGCGGTGTGGATATGGACCGGAGGCATCGGCAAGGTGCGCGACACGTCCAAATCTTTCACCAACATCTTCGACGTGATCTTCTTCCGTGGCGAATTTTCCGGTTCAATACCAGGGCTTCCATGGCAGCCCGAGTTTCCCGCGGGGCCTGATATATCAGAGGCGGGAACGGCAGCTGGAGACGGTGGCGACGGCCAGGGTCTTCAAGAGAGATACGCGTCGCTTGTATCAGAGTACGATGCGCTGAGTGCTGAAGCCGCGGAGGCGAAGACTTTCGGCGACCCCTCGCCAGTGAGAGGACAAGTTCTTATAACGGAAGCATACGGGGCAAAAGAGAACATACCTCCCCGCGAATATATTGCGGTCAGCGCCGATTCCAGAAATACCGCACCCATTGATATGGACGGTTGGTCGCTTCAGAGCGTTTACACGGGCATACGCGCTTATATACCAACCGCCGCTTCGTCCTTTATGATGGGCGTCGTGAACGACCGAGATTCCATCCAACTCCCGCCGGGCGCATCCGCCATCATCAATTCGGGAATGTCGCCCGTCGGCACATCTTTCCGGGAAAACATCTGCACGGGCTATCTGGAGCAGCTGCAGAATTTTTCCCCGTCGCTTTCAAACTCCTGCCCAACGCCTGCATCTTCGCTTCCATTAACGCCGGAAAATCTGCGCATCTACGGGGAAACGTGTTTCGATTTCCTGCAGACGATTCCCTCCTGCACGTCTCCGCTTCAAAATATACCGGGAAACATATCTTCAGATTGCCGGTCATTCGCTCTAAATACGCTTTCATACAACGGATGCGTCCTGAAGAATCGTTTCCGTCCCTCTTTCATTACAGGTTCTTGGCGCATATATCTCGAGTCGGACACCGAGCTATGGCGCAACACTCACGACATAATACGACTTCTCGACGGCGAGGGGCGTACGGTGGATGTCCTTACGTATTAGAGACAGGTTTTAAGTTATAGGTTTCAGGTATTAGGAGAACCGCAGGCGAATAAGATGACGCCTGCGGCTACGGATACATTGAGCGATTCTTTCCTGCCGCGCATCGGGATTTCAATGAGCTCGTCGCATTTAGCGCGCAATTCTTTTGAAAGCCCGAGGACTTCGTTGCCGAAAATAAAAAGCGTCGGCTTTCTCGGCTTGAATTTCCGATAATCTACGGCGCGTGCGTCTTGTTCAACGCCGACGATAGACCAGTCCTTCTTCTTCATCTCAGTTATAAATGCATCGGGGGCGGCGTTATGTTCCCACGGAAGGAACGTCTCCGCTCCAAGAGCGGTCTTTTTTATCTCTTTCTGCGCCCTACCGAAACGATCCGTCGGCTTCGGAGTGTATCCCGATAAATAGATACGCGAGACGCCGGCCGCATCGGCCGTGCGGAAAATGGAGCCGACATTATGCGCGCTCCGGATGTTGTGGAGCAGTACTGCTATCTTATGTCCCATAACGTCTTGTTCACTGTGCACCGTCCACTGTATACTATTTCCATGCTTTCTACCCTACCGAGCATTTTGTTCCTAGCGCCTTTTTCAGCGTTCCTTATCCGCATAGCGCTCGCGCTCACGCTTGGCCTTGCGGCGCGCAAGCATTTTTCCGGAGCACAGGGCAACATCTGGCTCGCCACAGTGGAGACAGTTACCGCCATCATCATCTTTGCCGGGGCATGGACGCAGGTCGGGGCTATCGCGGGCACTTTTATAATCTGTGCATGGTTATTGCTTCCGCGATTGCGGCCTGTCTCACGAGGAACGGCACTTCTTGCTCTCGTGCTATGCCTCTCGCTCATCGTGACCGGTGCGGGCGCTTTCGCTTTCGACCTGCCTCTTTGAGCAGATAGGAAATTAAATCTCAATCTGATATAACATTGAGTTAACCCCTCGTAGCTCAATGGTAGAGCAGCTGCCTTTTAAGCAGTTGACGGAGGTCCGATTCCTCCCGGGGGGACACGAACGCAGTGAGTGGACCCCCGGGAGTGGGAAGGGGTCGGGTGAGCTGCGGATTAAGGAGCAGCGCAAGACCTTGGGAGACCTTTTCGAGCCTGCGAAGAAAAAGTCCACAAGGTATACGGCTTCTGTAAGAAGACGCGAGTTTCCCGTGGAGGAAGGAATGGGAAAACCGTGGGTTTCCCAGTTCTCCGTGGGGGGACTAGGATGATATATTCACCTTCACGTAATTCGTCACCGGCGAACCGTCTTGTGTAAGGCAGGAAATGGAAAAGACGGTCGCACCTGTTAAAGGAACGGTTGATGCGCTCCCGGAAAGGCGGCGGTCATTGAAGCTCCCGTCCGGGCTCGTAACTATGCACGATGCAACCCCTTTGGAATTCCAGAATATCGCCGTGCGCGAACCGAGAGGAACGGAAGCGGGCGTCGCCCATATTGCGGCTGCAGGAGGCACGGCGGGGGAAGAGGACGCGGCGGGCGTCTGATTGGAAACGGGTTGCACCGCCGGTTTTGAAGCCGGGGTGGGAGATGCTTCAGCTGTTACCCCCGCGCGGAAGCCCTTGCCGGAACACAGGCCGTCAAAAATAGAGGACTGGATGCGCGACGCGATGAGCGGATTCTGCCACGGCCGTACGAGACACATGCGCTCCACCAGGTTCTGCGCTGCGACTCCTGTCTGCGTATCAGCCCCGAAGAATGCCGAGCTTCCGGTGTTCTTCGTTGCGTCGCGCACGCCTCCGGAAATAATCGTAGCGCCGCTTGCCGTCATCTGTATGTTAGCGGTATTGCCGGACTGCGTGTAAACCGTCTGAGGGCGAGCGGCGCTTGCGCCTGAAGTATTTGAGGTTTGCTGGGTATTTAAGTTGCTTACAAGATTCAACAGCGAACTGCTCACATTTACGGGAGTTTCGCTTTGAATGGCGCCCTCTGCAACTATGATGGTCGCGGTCTGTATCGTTTTCTGCGTCTCTTGATTCACGACTGCCGCCTGAAAGGTCCCTGCTGTTCCGTACGTGTAGTTGAAGACGGCCGGTGTACGCGCTGCGCATGTAGCCGCCGGCAATGCCGTGATCGAAGTTGCTCCGTCTCCCGACGAAAGAATTATTGCAGGCCTTCTGCAAGAGGGAGACGCGTCGGGAGGAGAAGTGTCAGTAACAGTAAAGGTGACCGAGAGAGGCGCGGTCCCGGAAGATGGCGACACGGAAAGCGAAACGTTTATCGCGCTTGCAGTCGTCGCCCCTCCGGTCACAGAAACAGTGACGGATTGCAAAATACTCTGCGTGGTTTGGTTCTTCACCGTTGCTTGGAATGTTCCCGCGGTTCCGTACGTGTAGTTGAAGACGGCCGGT